>JAEEGH010006343.1_pt1 | contig 29031 bp, 29 predicted proteins | sample 9134181 | NCBI WGS metagenome assembly JAEEGH01 (sample SAMN16246544, study PRJNA631951) | gut metagenome | biome: gut microbiome; feature: rumen; material: DP-attached | host: Bos | place: Iran: Karaj | collected 2018-10 | reverse complement strand
ACCGCCATTTTCAACTACTTCAACCAAGAGGCCGCCCTGCCCGTGTTCAAATACGACAGCAGCAAGGCCAACACCCTGCGCTATGGCGAGAACCCCCACCAGAAAGGCTATTTCTTTGGCGATTTCGACGCCTGTTTCACCAAACTCAACGGCAAGGAAATCTCCTACAATAATATTATGGACATCGAGGCTGCCGTCAACCTCATCGACGATTTCAGCGACACCACCTTCGCAATCCTCAAGCATAACAACGCCTGCGGCATAGCCACCCGTCCCACCGTCCTCGAGGCATGGAAAGACGCCCTTGCCGGCGACCCCGTTTCGGCTTTCGGAGGCATCCTCATCACCAACCGCACCATCGACAAAGCCGTGGCCGAAGAGATGAACAAGATTTTCTTCGAGGTGTGCATTGCACCCGAATACACCGACGAAGCCCTCGCCATATTGAAAGGCAAGAAAAACCGCATAATACTGCTCCGCAAAAACGCCAAGTACAACGACCGCGTGTTCCGTTCGGTGCTCAACGGAGTGCTGGTGCAGGACAAGGACACCGTGGTGCCCACCGTTGAGGAGATGACCAAGAGCGTCACATCCACGCCCATCAGCAAAGAGACAGCCGAGGACTTGGTTTTCGCAACCATATTGGTGAAACACACCAAGAGCAACGCCATCATCCTTGCCAAAGGCCGTCAGCTGCTGGCAGGCGGCACGGGCCAGACTTCGCGTGTGGACGCGCTGAAACAGGCCATCGAAAAAGCCCGCAACTTCGGTTTCGACCTCAACGGCGCAGTTATGGCCTCCGACGCTTTCTTCCCCTTCCCCGACTGCGTGGAGATTGCCCACGAGGCAGGCATCATAGCCGTGGCACATCCGGGAGGCTCTATCCACGACCAAGACTCCATCGACTACTGCGAAAAGAACGCTATGGGAATGGCGATAACCGGCAAACGTCACTTCAAACACTAATCAGGTGAAGAAAAAATAAAAAAATTAGATTTTTTTGTAACCTATTGGTATAATCATCGTAACAAAGGAAGAATTTTTTAAGGACACATAAGAACAAAAACATATAATGGGTTTATTTTCAATTTTCAACAAAGAGATAGCAATGGACCTCGGCACAGCCAACTCCATTGTGATGTACAACGACCAAATAGTGATAGACCAACCCTCGGTTGTTGCTATCGACACCAACAAAGACAACAAGATTATTGCCGTCGGCACCGAAGCAGCCCGCTACGAGGGCCGCGAAAACGAGCATATCCGCACCATCCGTCCTCTGAAAGGCGGTGTTATTGCCGATTTTGACATGGCTCAGCATCTGATACGCGAGTTCATAAAAATGGCCGACGTTACCCGCAGCATACTTTCACCAGCCCTTAAGATGGTCATCTGCATACCTTCTGGCATAACCGATGTGGAGCAGCGTGCAGTGCGCGAGGCCGCTGAACAGGCTGGAGCCAAAGAGATACGTATGATTCACGAGCCCATGGCAGCCGCCATCGGTATCGGAATTGATGTTACCGAACCCGTGGGACACATGATTGTGGATATCGGAGGCGGTACGGCCGAAATTGCCGTTATTTCACTTGGCGGTATTGTCCGCAACAAGTCGGTGCGTATTGCTGGCGACGAGTTCAACGAGAACATCATCGAATATATGCGCAAAATCCACAGTCTGCACATTGGCGTACGTACCGCCGAGCAGATTAAGATTAAAGTGGGTTCCGCCATCAGCGAGCTGAGAGAGGAAGAGGTTCCCGAAGATTACGAGGCACGTGGCCGTCACGTAACAACCGGTATCCCCGAGACACACCTCGTTTCGTACAAAGAGGTGGCCAACGCCCTCGACAAATCGATAAGCCGCATAGAGAGCGCCATACTTGAAGCTCTGGCCGACACTCCTCCCGAGCTGGCCGCCGACATCTACGAGTCTGGTATCTATCTGGCTGGCGGCGGTGCCTTGCTGCGCGGTCTCGACGCCCGTATAGCTGAGCGTACCAAGCTGAAAGTTCATGTGGCCGAAGACCCCCTGCGCGCCGTGGCACGTGGAACAGGCAAAGCCCTCAAAAACCTCGACAGATTCGACTTCTTGATAAAGTAAATTTTGTGTGTTCTATAAATGTTTTTGTTTGACACCTGCTACTGCAAAGTTGCGGGTGTTTTTTTTTTTGTTTAGTGATTGGTGATTAGTGATTAGTGATGAAGAAAGGTTCAGTGAACCTTTCGATAGCACGAAGTGCGGAGAAAAAAGTGATTAGACGTTGGTCCTTAGACTTTTGACCTTTGACCAACAACTTCCTAATTCCGAACTCCGAATTGGCTTCGTCGAGCTAAAGGTTCCGAAATCCGAATTAATTTTCAATTATCAATTATCAATTGTCAATTGATTAGTGTGCTTCCAGCCAGTTGGCGCCAGTTTCCACGCCGAGGTCGATGGGGACGGTGAGTGGCAGGGCGTTTTTCATATTCTCGGTAACGATGGCCGTAACTTCGTCGAGTTCAGGTTTGTAAACGTCGAACACAAGCTCGTCGTGTACCTGCAGAATCATCTTCGATTTCAGTCCGCGTTTGCCGAATTCCGCATAGATGTTGTTCATGGCAATTTTTATCATATCTGCCGAGGTGCCTTGTATGGGCATGTTCACGGCGTTGCGTTCGGCGAAGCTGCGCAGGTTGTTGTTGCGCGAGTTTATCTCGGGCAAGGCCCTGCGACGGCCGAGCATGGTCTGCGCGTAGCCGTTCTGCCGTGCGGTGGCGATGCAGCTGTCGATATATTTCTTGATGTCGGGGTACTGCACGAAATACTCTTCTATCAGGTCCTGAGCCTCTTTGCGCGGGATGCCGAGCTGTTCGGCCAACCCGAAGGCGGAGATGCCGTAGATGATGCCGAAATTCACCGATTTGGCGTTGCGACGGAGGTCCTTGGAGACTTCCTCGATGGGCAGTTTGTAAATCTTGGCCGCCGTAGCTGCGTGGATGTCAAGGTTTTGAATAAAGGCGTTTTTCAGATGCTCGTCGCCGGAGAGCGAGGCGATGATGCGAAGCTCTATCTGCGAGTAGTCAGCGGCAAGCAGTGTGTAGTCGTCGTTGCGGGGAATGAAGGCTTTGCGGATTTCGCGTCCGCGCTCGGTGCGGATGGGTATGTTCTGCAGGTTGGGATTGCTGGAGCTGAGTCGTCCGGTGGCTGTAACTGTCTGGTTGAAAATGGTGTGCAGTCGGCCGTCGGCGGGCGATATCAGTTTCGGGAACGAGTCGAGGTAGGTGCCTATAAGCTTGGTGAGCGAGCGGTAGTCCAAAATCAGCGGCACTATGGCGTGTTTGGCGGCGAGTTTCTGCAGCACGTCTTCGGCGGTGGAGTATTGTTTGGTGGCGGTGCGTGGCGGCTTGTCCACAATCTTCAGTTTCTCGAAAAGCACTTCGCCGAGCTGCTTGGGCGAGTTGATGTTGAAACTGCCTCCGGCGTGCTCATATATCTGGTTTTCAATGTTGTGCAACTCTTTCTGCAGTGACTCGGAATATTGTCGCAGGTAGTCGGTGTCGATACGCACGCCCTCGCTCTCCATACTCAGAAGCACATCGACGAGCGGCAGCTCCACGTTGCGGAAAAGTTTCTCGTTGTCGGTCTGCGTAAGTTCCTCTTTCAGAAGCGGATAGGTCTGCAAAAGCATCTCCGCCGCCTGACAGGTGTACTGACGGAGTGTCTCGGCATTCTGCTTGACGAAAGTGGGAAGGTCGTCTTTCTGCACTTTCTTTGTAAAAGTCTCGATGTCAAATAGTTCCTGTGAAAGATAGCTGCGGAAGATATAGTCGGCGGTGTGCCGCGAGTCGGAGTGGAGCAGGTAATGGGCGATGGTGGTGCAGAACAAGTCGCCGCGAAGGCTGATGCCGAAGGCGGTGAGCGCACGTTTGGCCTGTTTCAGGTCGAGACAGATTTTGGTGCCGCCCTCGTTTTCGAGGTACGACTTAACGGCCGACAGGCAGTCGGTGTTGTAAAGGTCTATATATGTGGTGGTTGCACCATCGGTGGCGAAGGCTATGCCCAGAACGGTGTCGTGCAGCTGCATGAGGTGGAAAGTGGCGGTTTTGCCGGACAAATCTTTCAGAAATGCATCCGCTTCGTTTGCAGTGGATAAGGTGTTGTATTCCAATACGGTAGGTGCCGCTGTGACGGGCGTGTTTTCCACGCTGCCGAAGAGGTCCAGCTGGTCGCTGTTGCCGAAAAGGGTTGGCTGTGCTGGTGCCGTTGCTTTCGGGGCTGGGGCGGCCTGCAGCTTGGTTATAAGCTCGGGCGAGGTGGTGGAGTAGATGGTGAAGATGCGTTTGGCAAGGTTGCGGAACTCCAGCTCGTCCATCAGCCGTTTCAGCTCGTCGAAATCGGGTTCGGTGAGCCGCAGGGCCTCCTCGTCGAAATCGATGGGGGTGTTGAGGGCAATGGTGGCCAACTCCTTGGAAAGCAGTGCCTGTTCGGCGTACTGTCCAACCAGTTCCCGCAGTTTGTCGTTCTTTATATTCTGGTACTCTTTGACAAGATTTTCCACGCTGCCGAACTCGTTTACAAGCTGTTTGGCTTTTTTCTCGCCTATGCCGGGGATGCCGGGGATGTTGTCAATGGAATCGCCCCAAAGTCCCAGTATGTCAGCCACTTGCTCGCAGCGTTGCACGGAGAATTTCTCAAGAATTTCGGGCACACCCAGAATCTCGTCCTTGTGTCCCATGCGTCCGAACTTGTAAATCTTTACATTTTCGGTAACCAGCTGTCCGAAATCCTTGTCGGGAGTGGCCATAATTACCTCGAATCCAAGCTGTTCGCCCTTGTGAGCGAGAGTTCCTATTACATCATCGGCCTCGTAGCCCTCGCAGGTAACGATGGGTATGTTGAACGCGCTGATAATCTGACGGATATACGGCAGAGCCACCTGAATGTCCTCCGGCATGGCGTCGCGGTTGGCTTTGTATTCGGCAAAACGCTCGTGACGGAAAGTGGGGGCGGGCAGGTCGAAAGCCACAGCCATGTGCGTGGGTTTCAGGCTCTGCATCAGGTCGAAAAGGGTGGAGGTGAACCCCATTATCGCCGAGGTGTTAAGCCCTTTGGAGGTGATACGGGGGTTGCGGCTCAGCGCATAATAGGCACGGTAAGTTATTGCCATACCGTCGAGCAGTAACAGCTTGTTTTTCATAATGTTAAAAGGTGTTATTTCAACGAGTTTTCGGTGAGGGCGTCGTATTCCTTGCGGTTACGCAGTATGTTGCAAGCCAGATACACGGCGCTGCGGAACGACTGCTCGGAGGCTTTGTCCTTGCCTGCAATCTCGTAGGCGGTGCCGTGGGCGGGCGAGGTGCGAATGTAAGGCAGTCCGGCTGTGAAATTGACACCTTCGGTGAACGACATCAGTTTGAAAGGAATCAGACCTTGGTCGTGGTAGAGGGCCAGAACGCCGTCGAAATCCTTGAACTCCGACGAGCCGAAGAAACCGTCGGAAGGGTAGGGACCGTAGACGAGCATGTTTTTCTCTATGGCCTCCTGAATGGCGGGAGCCACCACACGCTGGTCGTCGTCGCCGATAACGCCGTTGTCGCCGGCGTGGGGGTTGAGGGCAAGGACGGCAATTTTGGGACGGGTGATGCCGAAGTCGCGTTTCAGCGAGGCGTTCATGATGCCTATCTTCTCCATCAGCAGTTCTTTGGTGATGGCATTGGGCACCTCGCGCAGCGGCAGGTGGTTGGTGACGATGCCGATACGTATGCGGTCGCACACCATCATCATCAGGCTCTTGGTGCCGAATTTCTGCGAAAGGTATTCCGTATGTCCCGGAAAATCAAAGTCTTTCGACTGGATGTTCTTTTTGTTGATGGGAGCTGTAACAAGCACATCCACATCGCCGTTCATCAGGTCCTCGCAGGCGCGTTCGAGGGCGAGCGACGAGAGCTGTCCCGCCACTTCGGTGGACTTGCCGACGTCGATTTTTATCTCCTCGCTGGTGATGTTGATAATGTTGAACTTGTTGTGCTGCAGGTTTTTGGCATCGCGGGCGTTGACGAAAGTGAGGTCGTTCTGCGCCAGCAGGTTCTTGTGGTAGGTGGCCACTTTCGACGAGCCGTAAAGCACGGGGGTGCACTGCTCCAGCATACGGCTGTCGGCAAAGGTCTTCAGTATTACTTCGTATCCCACACCGTTGATGTCGCCGTGGGTTATGGCTAATTTTATTTTTTCTTGCATAATGCGATGGTTTTATTCGTGTATATCATTGTCGGCAAAAGGTTTTTCGCGTTGCCGCAACCCAAATGCCAATCTGCAAATATACGAAAATTTTTAAATATATGCAAGTGATTAGTGATTAGTGATTGGTGAATAGTAATGTGAAAGTGTTAAGGTGTCAATAAATCTCTTTTTTTCTCCTGTTCGCCTACGGCTCACGAAATTAAGTAAATCTTGTAAATTTGTTTTCGCCGAGGCGAAATTATTTTTATTAGATTCCCTTGATTTCAGCCCGAAGGGCTAGGAGAATAAATTCAGCCGCTTGCGGCTAGGAGATTTTAGTATGGAACTGCTTGATAATTTGTATTTTATGACGAAAGGTGATGTTTCTAAACATCTTGACAAAAAAAACTAATCACTAATCACTATTCACAAATCACTAAAAAAAACGTATCTTTGCAAAATCAAAATTAAATAAAAACTGCAAACTCAAAACTACAAACTCAAAACTACAAACTGCAAACTCAAAACTGCAAACTATGGACAACGGTCGTCATATATGCAATGAACTGAAGGCGTTGCGCCGGCGGATAGCCGAGGAGAACGGTATCCCTTTGGAGACCGAGGAATGCACCTACCGTGGCGAGTGCTGCGGTACCTGTCCCCGTTGCGATGCCGAGGTGCGCTACCTCGAGGACGCCCTCTCGCGCCGCCTGCGTATGGGCAAGGCTGCCGTGGTGGCTGGCGTGGCGCTGGGACTTGCCGTTAGCACGGGAGTGAAGGCGCAGAACGTTGCCGACACCATCCCCCTAAAACCCCTTGCCACCGAAATCCCCGACACCGTTGGCAAAGTGCGTGTTACAGGAGTGGTTCTTAACTCCAAAACCAAAGAGCCTGAGCCGTTTGTAAATGTGACAGTAAATAAAGATGGTGAGATGATTGGTGGCGCTGCCACGAATATGGAAGGAAAATTCACAATTTTGGCACCCAGCAAGGGATTCGGAGAGTACGAGGTTTTAGTAAGTGCAGTTGGTTTTAGAAGGACCAAAATTTCGATAAATATTGACAAGAAAAATAAAGACAATCTGGAATTGGGTGAAATATATTTGGAAGATAATGCGGGGGAGATTGCCCCTGTTATTATAGTTGGCAAACCAAAAAATCCCTTGATGGACAGAGACCCTTACGGAGCGAAGGGCTATGTGGAATACGACGGAGTAAAAGTGATTGCAAGATGACAGAGGCTGTTCCTTTTATCGGCATCGACCGTCACCGGCTGGGCGCCGACGGCAGGGGGGTGACAACCCTCGCGGCTTTCCACGGCTGTCCGCTGCGTTGCAAGTATTGTCTCAACCGCCGTTGCCTCGAGTCGGCCGAAGGGCTGCCCGCCTACACCCCCGAGCAGCTGTTCAAATATTTGAGCATCGACAACCTTTATTTCATAGCCACTGGCGGTGGCGTGTGCTTCGGCGGTGGCGAGCCCTTGCTGCACAGCGATTTCATTGTAGAGTTCAAGGAACTGTGCGGCAAAAGCTGGAACATCACCGTGGAGAGCTCGCTCAACGTGCCGCAGGAGGCCGTCGCCGCCGTGGTGGATGTGGTGGGGGATTTTATTGTGGATATTAAAGAGAGTAACTTGGATATCTACCGCGCCTACACCGGAAAAGAGGGCGACCGCGCGTGGGACAACCTGCGGTTTCTGCTTTCCGCAGTCGGACCGCGACGCATTATGGTGCGTGTGCCGCTGATAGAGGACTACAACACCGAAGCCGACACCGCCAAAACCATCGCCGCTTTGACGGAAATGGGAATCACCAATATCGACAGTTTTAAGTATTTGACGGATAGGTAGTTGAAAAAAACGGTATTAACCGATCATTTCCAATATCTTTTCCTTGTCTGAAATAGAACTTAAAATGGAAACTGTTTTCAGATAGTTTTTCTTGTCCTTGCTCTTTGGATAAGCGGCTACCAATATATCAAATTTGTCCTTTTCAATAGCCAATAGGTTAACTAATTGTGCTAACTGAGAGGCACTTAAATTGTTGGAGTTGATAGTTGATAATATTGCCTGTTTTTTTGTCGATTCTCCGGGGAATGAATCAATGGCTGCCATTAATTCTTTGAAATCTTTTGCGGTGCAGAATTTTGTGCCGCTATTTGTCGAACTTTTTTTAGTTGCCATAACTTTTTTGTTTTTATTGTTTATGATTTATGTGATTTTCTGACGTATATGTGTGTCGTTTATTTTTCGTTGCAAAATTACGAAAAAAATCTTATCTTTGCAAAAAAAAATAAAGACAATATGATATTCTATTTTTCGGGATGCGGCAACAGCCGTTTTGTGGCCAAGGGATTGGCCGACGCTCTGGGCGAAAGTCTTGTTTTCATCCCCGACGCCGAACGCTCGGGCAACTACGAATATACGGTGGCGGAAGGGGAGAGCGTGGGATTCGTCTTTCCCATCTACTCGTGGCGGCCACCGCATCTGGTGTCAGATTTCGTGAGCCGGCTGCGTATAGCGGGCAACGTCACCTACGTGTGGACGGCAGTTACCTGCGGCGACAACGCCGGAATGACGGAACGGGTGTTCCGCACCGACCTGCAGAAAGCAGGTCTGCAGCTCGACGCCTCGTTCTGTTTCGTGATGCCCAACATCTACATAAACATGGCTGGCATGGGCACCGACTCCAAGCGTGTGGAACAGCGCAAGCTGGCACGTGCCCGTAAACACCTGCCCGAAGTGGCCGCAGCCATCGCCGATCGCAGCGAGGGCGAAGGTCTGCTGAAAGGACTTTTTCCGCGGTTCAAGACCAACGTCATAGGCAAGAGCTTCTACCGCTGGGTGACTGACAAACCTTTCTTCAGCACCGACGACTGCATCTCGTGCGGCAAATGTGCCAGCGTGTGTCCGTTGCACAACATCACCATGGAAAACGGCCGCCCGCACTGGAACGGCAACTGCACCAACTGCGACGCATGCTACCACTATTGCCCGAAAAACGCCGTGCAGTTCGGCAAAAAGACCCGCGGCAAAGGTCAGTACCATTATCCGGAGCAATAGTAACATCTAATGTTTTTTTACATGTAATTGCCACGAATTAATCATTAATTTTTTTTTTCTATGAAATTAATGGATAATTACATGGTAATTCATGTTTAAATAAAAAAATGTATAATTCATGTTTATATAAAAATACTTGGAAAATTAATGGATAATTATATGGCAATTCGTGTTTATATAAAATAGGTAATTCGTGTTAAAAATAATCGATTATGGATATAGAACAATTCCGTTTACACTGTCTCGCGTTGCCGTTCGTAACTGAGGACATGCCTTTCGACGACACCGTGGTGGTGTTCCGCCTCAAGGGCAAGATTTTCGGCTGCATAGCCACCGACAAGCCTGACCTTGCGGTGCTCAAATGCGACCCTGAGAAAGCCGAGCAGCTGCGCGAGCGTTACAGCGCCGTCGAAGGGGCGTACCATTGGAACAAAAAATATTGGAACCAGATTTATTTCGGCCGCGACGTCAAGGACGAGCTGCTGCTGAGCCTTATCGCCCACGCCTACAACGAGGTGAACAAAAAACTGCCCAAGAAAGAAAGAGTGAGGGAAATTGAAAATTGATAGTTGAAAGTTGAAATTTTTAATTGATAGTTGATAATTTAAAATTGTGGGGACACACAGCGTGTGTGCGAAATTGATAGAAATATATGGAATATACCGTAATTGTACAGAAAAATCCCGAAACGGGGGTGTACACAGGCCAGTGCAGAGAGGTGCCCGAGGCTGTGTCGCAGGGCAATACCCTCGACGAGCTTTTGGAAAATATGAAAGAGGCCATAGCCTTGGCCGTGGAATGCCGTAAGGCCGACTTGGCTGCTCAGCGAAAAACCGACAAGCTCTTTTTCAGAAAGGTGAAGGTGCCTTCAAGGCCGAAAAAGTCACCAAAAAACGACAAAACAAAACGTAAAATCAAGAAACTGAAGGGTTATAAAGAGCTGGTTGAAGACCCGTATGGTCTGGGAAGTTCTGAGACATCAAAAGATATTTCCAATTCAGAGAAGAATGAGGAAATACCCCGGATTTTGGAACGTCAGGCACTGATGAATGAAGCAGAGATATTGAATAAATCTGTCAAAAAGAACGATGTGACGCTGGACGAGATCGTGAAGGAGGTTCGTAAGGTGCGAAAAGGGAATTAAAACTAACTTGAAACTATGCGAAAAGAAGCCCAAGAATTGATATTTGCTTGTTTACAATATGCTGTGTTGCAGCGTGTTGTGATTAAATTTTGTTCAATCCAAAAATTATTCGTAACTTTGCAACGTGCTTTTGGTGTTTGCTACAAGCCTGCGCAGCAGGCGGGAAGGACAGAGAAAAACACCGTGAGAGGCTTGTTGGATGTTGTGGTTCAAGCGAAAGCGCGATACTTGCCTATTCCTAAGCCTCTTGTTTTTTCCAGATTTGGCACCACGCCTCATTTTTATGAGTGACGTCCCGACTTAGAGCGGAGGAACAGGCTGATCTGGAATTTTTTTTGATATTCAGTTTTATAAATTATTATTTGTTCTCCTGCTCAGCTTCGCTTCGCGAGATCTTGTAAATCTTGTAAATTTGTTTTCGCCCACGGCGAAATTATTTTTAAGATTCCCTTGATTTGTTCACAATCATGATTTATTTCATAGGTGTTCACGATTATTCACATATTTGATTGAATTTATTGGTGTTCATGAATGCTAACGCATTTGCTACGCATTTCTGCCCGCAGGGCTAGGAGAATTTAAATTGCCCGAAGGGCAAGAAAAAACTTTCAATTTTCAACTCTCAACTTTCAATTTTTCCGTGGAGCATAGCGGGCTCGAACCGCCTACCTTTTCGTTGCGAACGAAACGCTCTACCAGATGAGCTAATGCCCCTTGTTTAAAAGAAAAGGACGGCGTGTTGCCGCCCTTTTCGGTTTTATGAAAATTCAAGTTTTATTTGTTCACTTGGAATTTCTTGTTGCCGGTCTTGAAGAAGTCGGCAATCTGGTTGGCGGCAGCAATGCCGGCGTTGATGTTAGCCTCTTCGGTCTGGGCACCCATCTTTTTGGGAGTTGCGAAGTAGCGGCCTTCGAATTTTGCGAATTCGGCATCGGCGTCGGGCATGATGTCGGTGATGTATTTGAGGTCGGTGCGTTCGGCCATCAGCTTGAGCAGACCGGCTTCGTCGATGACTTCCTTACGTGCGCTGTTCACCAGTATGCCGCCTTTGTGCATCTTGCCAACGAGGTTGTAGTTGATGCTCTGTTTTGTCTCGGCGGTGGCGGGGATGTGGAGGCTTACCACGTCGCAGGTCTCGAAGAGAGCGTCTTGGTTGGCCACAGCTTTTGCCATGCCGCTGGCGTTGATCTGGTCGGCGGTGAGGAAAGCGTCGTAGGCGTACACGTCCATACCGAAGCCTTTGGCTATGCGGGCCACGTTGCGTCCCACGTTACCGAAAGCGAGTATGCCGAGTTTCTTGCCCATGAGTTCGGAGCCGCTCTTGCCGTTGAAGAAGTTACGCACGGCGTAAACGAGCATACCCATCACCAGTTCGGCGACGGCGTTGCTGTTCTGGCCGGGGGTGTTCATAGCCACGATGCCGCGGGCGGTGCAAGCCTCGAGGTCGAGGTTGTCGAAACCGGCGCCTGCGCGAACCACTATCTTGAGGTTCTTGGCGTGGTCTATAACTTCTTTGGTGACTTTGTCGCTGCGCACGATAAGGGCGTCGGCGTCGGCAACGGCCGCATAGAGGTCGTTAACATCGGTGTATTTCTCGAGGAGAGCCAGTTCGTAACCGTTTTTCTCCACAACTTCGCGTATGCCGTCAACGGCCACTTTCGCGAAAGGTTTTTCTGTTGCAACTAGTATCTTCATAGTTTAACTGTTTATCTGTTTAATTGTTTAGTTGTTTGTTGTAAAAATGAAGTGTATTTACTTCTTTTGAATTGGACGATTGTTGAAAAGTTCAGCTCTTTGATATTGACTGTTTTTAAGAGAATTGATTTTGTTGGAAAGTTCAAAAATCCTTACTTTGATTTCATCCATCTGTTGTTGGTTGATGTATTCCAAGTCGTATGACAAAAGGAACGCACAATAAACTTCGATGGCGGAACCGTATGCAATTTCGGAATAATGAGCCTGCTCTTTATAAGATGTACGGGAAGTCATCTCGGCAAGATTTAAAGCAATGGAAGTGGTCGCTCTCCTAATTTGATCAACTAGATTGTACTTTTCTTTTACGGGAAAAGCGTCTATTATCGTATAGGTGTCCTTTAAAAACTTCCTTGCCAACTGCCAAACTTCCAGTTTTTCGAATGCAAAAGCGTGTTCCAATAAAAAACAATTAAACGATTCAACAATTCAACAAACAACAAATTATTTATTCGCTTTTTCAAAATCCTGCATGCACTGTACGAGGGCTTCGACGGCTTCGATGGTGCAGGCGTTGTACAGCGATGCGCGGAATCCGCCTACGCTGCGGTGACCTTTGATGCCGACCATGCCGCGTTCTTTGGCGAAAGCCATGAAAGCGTCCTGCAGGTTCTCGCGACCTTCGGCCATAACCCAGCAGTGGTTCATGATGGAACGGTCTTCCTTGCATTCCACGGTGCCGCGGAACATGGTGTTGCGGTCGATCTCTTCGTAAAGCAGAGCCGATTTCTTGGCGTTGATTTTGTTCATCTCTGCTACGCCTCCGATGGTGTCCTTAACCCATTTCAGAGTTTCGTTCATCATGAAGATGTTGATTACCGGAGGAGTGTTGAACATGGAGATGTTCTTGGCCTCTTCGGCAGCGTGTGTGCGGTAGTCCACCATGGTGGGCAGGGGGTTCATGTACTGACGGTCGGTGATTTTGCCGAGGATGTCCTTGCGAACGATAACGAAAGTAACGCCGGCAGGACCTACGTTCTTCTGTGCACCACCGTAGATAAGACCGTATTTCTTAACGTCAACGGGACGGCTCATGATGTCGGAGCTCATGTCGGCCACCAGCATAACGTTGTTTATCTCGTTGGCTGCGAAGTCCTTGCGGATTTCGGTACCGTAGATGGTGTTGTTGGTTGTGATGTGGAAATAGTCGGCGTCGGCGGGAACTGTCCATCCTTTGGGGATGTAGCTGTAGGTCTTGTCCTCGCTGGAGGCAACAATAACGGTCTCGCCGAACAGTTTAGCTTCTTTGGCGGCTTTCTTAGCCCAAACGCCTGTCTGCAGATAGGCGGCTTTTTTGTTCAGGAGGTTGGCGGGCACTGTCATAAACTGAGTGCTGGCACCGCCGCCGAGGAACAGTACTTCGTATTCTTCGGGGATGTTCAGAAGGTCGCGCCAGAGCTGGCGGGTCTCGGCCATCAGTTTTTCCCAACCGGGGGTACGGTGGCTGATTTCGGCAATTCCGATGCCGGTGTTGTCAAAGTCGTAGAGAGCCTTTACGGTGTTCTCAATTGCCTGTTTCGGCAATACGCAGGGACCTGCGTTAAAGTTATAAGCTGTTTTCATTTCGTTTTTTAATTTAAAATATTTATATTCAACATTATAAGATGTGGAAACAACTTCCGCATCAATTCGCAAATATACGTGTTTTTTTGCGTAAAAAGAAGGTTTTTCGCTATTTTATTTTCTTAAAATAATTTGATAGATGTAAAATATTGGTTTGTAGTGTGTTGCAAAATTTTGAAGTAAAAACATGTGCCGAGATACACGATTTTCGCGTTTTCGACGTTTTACCGAAGTAATAACAAAAAACTTTGAACGATGAAAACAACTGCATATCTGTCCGTTGCCGCCTTGCTGATGTCGGGCGTTGCGCTTGCCTCTTTCCAATCGGCACACCAAAACGACCAGCCTGCCGTGGTCTCGCCGCAGAGTCCTTTGCAGAAACAGGAAAAGAAAAGACGTCTTGAGGCCATGCAGAAGGATATTACTCTGGCAATTAACGAGATACGCTTGGCGAAAAACTTGCCGGAAGTCGAGCTGAAAAGCAACATCAGCCGTGTGGCGCAGATAAAGGCCGAGGAGATGCTTGCCGAACAGTATTACGTACATAAGTCGCCGGTGCACGGCATGCCCGACGAGATGCTGCGCAAGTACAACGTGAAATTCACCGTTTCGGGCGAGAATATCGCTTGGTCTGGGGTGTTCCGCAGCAGCGTGCAGGAGGTGGTGGAGGGCTGGCTGGATTTCAAGGCCGACAAGGAGAATCTGCTCAATCCCGATTTCACCAAAGTGGGGGTGGGCTTCGCCGAAGACGAGGGCACCCGCAAATACCACTGGGTGGTGATGATGACGGATTGAGTTCGGAATTCGGAATGCGGAGTTCGGAACTAATTGACAATTAAAAATTAACAATTAACAATGTACAATAATTAGGATTCAGGGGGCAGTATTCAGTATTCAGATAAAAAGAAAAAGACGCAAATTTTTGCGTCTTTTCTTTTTTATAACTAGTCAATTTGTTCTCCGCACTTCGTGCTATCGAAAGGTTCACTGAACCTTTCTTCATCACTAATCACGCATCACTAATCACAAAGATTCAATAATTGTCACAAAATCGTCAGCTTTGAGGGAGGCGCCGCCTATCAGTCCGCCGTCGACGTCGGGGTTGGCGAAGAGCTCCTTGGCGTTTTTGGCGTTGCAGCTGCCGCCGTACAGTATGGTGGTGTTGTCGGCGGTGTCGTGACCGTATTTCTTCTCTATCAGCGAGCGTATGTGGTGGTGCATCTCCTGCGCCTGCTCGGGAGTGGCGGTCTTGCCGGTGCCTATGGCCCACACGGGTTCGTAGGCTATTACGATGTTGGCAAATTCGTCGGCGGAGAGACCGAAAAGACTCTCGCTAATCTGTTTCTCCACCACGTCGAACTGTGTGCCTGCCTCGCGCTCGGGCAGTTTCTCACCGCAGCAGAAGATAGGACGTATGTCGTTTGCTAGCAATTGTTTTACCTTGTTGGCGATGGCTTCGTTGCTTTCGTTGTGGTAGGCGCGACGTTCGGAGTGTCCCACAATGCAGTAGTCCATCTCCATCGATTTCAGCATAGCTGCCGACACCTCGCCGGTGTAGGCTCCGCTCTCGTGCTCGCTAACGTCCTGTGCTCCAACGGCGAAGAACGACTCCTGCGACATGTCACCGCACATCTCCAAGAAAGGGAAGGGGGGACAGATAACTACCTCGTGTTCGGGTTTGGCAAGGGATTCCATTTTTTCGGCAATGGCTTCGACAAGCTCGTAGGCATCGTCGAAAGTCTTGTTCATTTTCCAGTTTCCGGCTACTATTTTTTTTCTCATGACTTATGATGTTTTGTTTAAATGTTTGTATTTCAGTGTATTGTTTTAAAATGCGTTTTTATATCGTTTTGCAAACATAACATTTTTCTGCGACATTGTGGCGATTTTAACATTTGAAGACGCTGGAATGACTAAAAGATTGTTTTTTTTCGTGTTTTTACAATGTCGGCAGCGATTGCATCGGTTCTGCGATGGTGTTAAAGTTTGATAAATGATTGCCATTTTATAAAAAAAATCATAATTTTGCACCTTTATTAATATAATTTGATAACGATATGAAGGATATAAAATACGACCATTATTTCGTGCGTCTGCAGGAGACTATACGTCTTCAGTGGGACGAACCTGCACTGTGTAATTACCAAGGCGAGAGCATCACTTTCGGCGAGATGGCCCGACAGATTGCCCGCATGCACCTGATGCTACAGGAGGCGGGTGTGAAAAAGGGTGACCATATCGCTCTCTGCGCCCGCAACACCAACCGTTGGGCGTTGTCGTATCTCGCCATCACCACCTACGAGGCCGTGGTGGTCCCCCTGCTGGTGGATTTCCACGCCAATAGCGTTATGGAACTCACCGACCATAGCGACGCCATCATCCTTTTCACCGACCGCGAGAAATGGAAAACCCTCGACATCGCCCGCATGCCCCAGCTGCGCGGCGTCGTCTGCACCGAGGATTTCAGCATCATACACTCCAACGACGAGCAGCTGACGAAGGCCTACGAGACAGTCGACAGCCTCTTCGCCGAACGCTACCCCAACGGCTTCGGACCGGAGGACGTGCATTACAATACCGACAATATGGACAATCTGGCCATCATCAACTATACTTCGGGCTCCAGCGGCGACCCCAAGGGTGTGATGCTCACCTACCGTGCCAGCAGCGCTTCTATCGACTTCGGCCAGCGCAACATACCGGTGCGTCGCGACGACAAGCTGGTCTCCATGTTGCCCATGGCACATATCTATGGCCTCACTTTCGAGCTTCTTTACCCCATCTGCGGAGGCTGCACCATCTATTACCTCGGCGGTCGTCCGGCCCCGTCGAAGCTGCTGCAGGCCATGAAAGAGGTTAAACCCTATCAGGTCATCACCGTCCCCTTGGTGATGGAAAAGGTGTACCGTTCCTCTATCGAGCCCGCGTTGGGCAAGTGGTACATGAAAGTGCTTTGCGCCATCCCCGGCATCAGCGGCCTTATCTACGGCAAAGTGTGTGAAAAGCTGCACGCTGCCTTCGGAGGCAACATCCGCAACTTCATTATGGGCGGCGCACCCCTCAACCCAGCCGTGGAACGCTGTTTCCGTCGCATGAAACTCAACTTCACCGTGGGCTACGGCATGACCGAGGCGGCACCTCTGCTGGCCTACGAGGACTGGCGTCGTTTCGTGCTCCGCAGCTGCGGCAAGGCCGTGGACCGTGCCGACGTGCGTATCGAATCGCCCGACCCCGCCAACGTCGTGGGCGAGATTCAGGCCAAAGGCGACAATATCTGCATAGGCTACTACAAGAACGAGACGGCTACACAGGCGGCCTTCACCCCCGACGGCTACCTGCATACCGGCGACCTCGGCCTTATGGACCGCAAGGGCAATATCTACATCAAAGGACGCAGCAAGTGCATGATACTCTCCGCCAACGGACAGAACATCTATCCCGAGGAGATTGAGGCCATACTGAACAACGAGGACTATGTGGGCGAGACACTTGTGGTGGAACGCGAGTCGAACCGGCTGTACGCCCTCGTCTATTTCGACCCGGACAAGATGAAGAAAGACGGTCTTACGGCCGACGACTATCCCGAGATGGAGAAACGTCTGCGCCACGACGCCAACAAACGTCTGCCAAACTACAGTCAGCTGTACAAGATAGAGCGCCGCGACACTCCCTTCGAGAAAACCCCGAAGATGAGTATCAAACGGTATCTCTACAAATAGTTTTGGGACTATTTATAGAGGAAAAGGAAACTCTATTACTTATATTATAGTTTTTTTTGGTGAAGTATCAACAACCTTGTGAAGTTTTACAACTAACAATCGCATCGACCAACTAATATTCCTTCAAATGAGCCAGACTTGCTTTTAACTTTAAACTCTACTATAGAATAAAGTTCATCATTTTTCTCCAAAACGTTTTTTATTCGTATTTTTACCACAATATCCCTCCCAGTGTACGTAAATTCTTTATTTTCCATATTGTATGATGACAAATCCAACAATTGGACTAATCCATTTGTTTTTATACATCCATAAGATGCGAAATCATTAACAAAAATGTACTCATTATTTCTAAAATTATCAATACTCGAAGAAAAATAACAAGCACCGCCGTCAATAGCTTCAGGAATGTCATTAAAATTAAAAGGTTCTATCTTCAAATGAACAGTGTCCTTTTCTGTCTGGGCATTGACCATTATATCTAAGAACAGAAAAACAATCAATAAAATTTTTTTAAACATAATTAATTACTGGGGACTTCTAATTTTACATTATTTCTGATTTCATAGTCATTTTATCCGATTTTTTTGCGAAGTCCAGTGAACAAAAAGCGAACAAAACGACACTGCAAAGTTACGATTTTTTGTATTTATTTCCACTCAATTCTCCGCTTCGCTATCAAAACAGCCAATGGTGTTTTCTTCACTGTTCGCCCACCGCGCCACCGTTTTTTTGCAAAAATCGTTTGGCTGGGGCAGGTGCCGCTTGTGCTATGGGCGGTACAATGTGGCATTGGTGTTTGTATATTTTTTTGTGGTGGAATATCAATAACCTTGTGAACTATTGCAATTATTCTTATTTTTAGTTTTGCTTTATATAAGTACAACATTTTAGTAGTTTTATTTTATTATGTGATATTATTTTCCATTTCTCCTTAGGTAAATACTTTTTCTTAACTAATAAAACATCTATATTATTTATTCCTCTATTATATACAACATTTGCTTCAGCATAACCTATATAGTTTATTTTTATACTATCATAAGTATTTCGTTTAAATGCTATTGATCCTGTACTATCTGCAATATATTCGTCTATTTTGGCGGAATCATAATAGATTTGAATGTGAGCAAACATCATTTTCTCTTTAGTTAGTGCATCAAAAACATTGATTTTGTTTAAAGTACACGTATCACAAATAGATAACAAATAATGAGAATAATTGTCAAGTTTAATTGTAAAATAACGATTATTTTTTTCTAATTCCCATTTGCCAAAAGTTGTGTCTGGGGATATAAAATCTCTTGATAGAAGCAAACAATTCCCATCTTCTTCTAAAATTACCGTATGGTAATTATAAAACGAATAGTACTCACAAATATATGTACCTGCAATATTTTGTGTCCTACATGAAAAACAGAAATAAAAAATAATGCAAACTATTATAAAATAAAGATGTCTTATTTGTTTTTCCATTATCTATAGGGGACTTCTAATTTTACATTATTTCTGATTTCATAGTCATTTTATCCGATTTTTTGCGAATTCCGTTAAACAAATAACGAACAAAACGACACTGCAAAGATACGATTTTTTTCTTTATTCCACTCAATTCTCCGCTTCGCTATCAAAACAGCCACTGGCGGTTCCTTCACTGTTCGGCGCAACGCGCCACCGATTTTTTGCAAAAATCGTTTGGTTGGGGCAGGTGCCGGTGGTGCTACAGAGAGTCTATACCACAGATGCCATCAATATAAGGAGAGAGATACTCAACTACACTGCCATGTGGATGTTTTGTATTGTAGTAAACTTCTAATCCCACCCCATCATCCGAATAAAGAATCCAGTCTCCAACTCTTGTTCTATTGGGATTTAGCAACACTTTCCCTCTTGCAGCCAAATTGCCATTTTTGTAGTACATCCTTATATTCGCAACTTCTTGGGAATCCGCTATGCTATAGAAAACACTGTCATAAAAATATTTTTCAGAAATATTATTTTGATTTTCAGGAGACATAATTTTATTAAAAAGTTTGTGTGCTTGTTCATTCCGTTCTTTTGTACCATCCCCCAATACCCACGATCCTACCAAAGATGAGTAATTATAATAATTGTCTGAAAAATAAAATTCCAGAAAAAACTCGCAACCTGAAGAACAACGATAATAGAATTCATCACCTTTATAGATACTAGCGCCGTCAGATTCTCGCTCTTTAGTACCAAATTGTTCTAGCGATTCGGGATAGAGTCCATCATGTTCGGCCTTATATGTTTCTATCATTGTTATGATTTCCATACCCTTAGTCTTTTTTTGCCCTAATGCATAAATGTTATAAAGATACACACTTAATATCACCAAAAGAATAAGAAATATTATTACTGATAATATAATTATAAACGTTTTTTTTCTACTCCGCTTGAACATTTCTTTTCCCATTTTTGTTTTTTTATTAAAATTACTAATAGTATTAAAGGGGACTTCTAATTTTACATTATTTCTGATTTCACAGTCATTTTATCCGATTTTTTGCGAAGTCTGTTAAACAAATAACGAACAAAACGACACTGCAAAGTTACGATTTATTTTTGAATTTTGGTGAACTGCGTTCAGTGATGAGTGAACTGAGATTGGTGGATTGTAAGCTTTGTGTATATGTCTTAACTTTTTCATAACGGCAGTGAGAATCATTATTGTTTTTCGTATTTCTAACCCAACATTACGGATTGGTATTATGTGCTGATTCTTTCAATTGTCTTTCATACAATTGTCTTTCATATTGAATTATTTCTATCATTTTTCTTGGTGTATACCAATGATTTCCAAGCTCTATGTATTTTTCTTTAATATACAATGAAGAGTCTTTACTGTAAAAAAACATCGACCGATAAGTACGACAAGTATAACTGTGAGTATCGTCGTCGTGTTTTTGCACACTATAAAAATTGTTTTCTGAACAAAAAAATATGACAGCTTTTAACTGTTCAACATCACAACCATAACGTTCTTCAAAAAACACATGCTCCTTAGTTAATGAGTGCCTGATTGAATCTACTCCGGATTCTTCAACATCAACAAAATAGTTATCTTCATAATTTATTAAACACCTTCTGCCATTTTGGAATACGAAACAATAATGGCCATTGTTGTCTTTGCCATGTCTTAATAATACATAATCAATTCCGTTGAACAATGTATCCAAGTCTTGGTTGGAAACAGGGCATGTCAAATCAACAAGAGAGTCCTGTTCAACAAGAGAGTCATGCCGATGAACACACGATAAAAAGGCAATCATTATCATTGACAATCCAATTATTTTTTTCATGGCATATTCCTCCTTTCCAATTTGTGACCTAAAGTATTATTGTTCATAACGTTATTGTTGAAAATAGCTATTTTCACGCTGCAAAGTTACGATTTATTTTTGAATTTTGGTGAACTGCGTTCAGTGATGAGTGAACTGAGATTGGTGGTTTGTAAGTTTTGTGTACATGTCGCGTGTCTCCGACGCGGCGAGGATTGCTGCGGGATTACAAATCCCCATACTAAGAGTGTAGGATTAATATGGTTATCCGCTTCGCTATCAAAACACCCACCGGTTGTTTGTTCTCCGTTTCATCGGCAGTTCAAAAAACACAACAAATTTTTGCTATTGCAAAAAAAACGGAAAATTTTCAGCCTGCCTTTAGTCTATTACGCCTGATTTTGCAAAACACATCGAAAACAATGAATTAAAAAGCTATATGCCACTTTTATTTTGCAAACAGCCGAAAAAACTTATCTTTGCACAGCAAAAAACTGACGCCATGCAAGCAATAAAACAGCGGGAACGACGTTTGATTAAGAAAAATAACAACTCAAAAACATGGCCGAAAAAGGTTATTTTGATGAATATTTCAAGGACTACCATAAACGTAAAGGCGGGCCGAAATACGAGATACACTCGTGTCCGGAGCTGATCGACTGCATACAGCAGGCAGGCTTTTTGCCTTTGTTGGACAGCGGCATACCGGGTTTCTGTGCCGAGAGCCTTATGGCCGAGGAGTGCCGTTTCACCCAGTTCGACGACGGCAGCTGGGAATGGCCCCTGTGGCAATGGAAAAGTGCAGCGGTTACCGAAGGCAACTGCGTGTATGGCAAGTTTTTCGCCGGCAAGGCAGGATTCATCAGCCGTGCATGGTGGCCCGATTTCTATAACTGGCGCCGCCATAGCCGTCCCGCACCCGACTACGACAGCGTGGAGGGGGCCATCCTTGCCACCCTGCGCGAAAACGGCAGTTTCGTGGCCCGCGAGCTGCGTGTCGCCTGCGGCCTGACGGGTCCCAAGATGCGCGGCCGGTTCGACAGCTATGTGAACAAGCTGCAGATGGGCTGCTATATCGTTACCGAAGATTTTGTATATCCCAGGGACAAGCACGGAAGGGAATACGGCTTCGGATGGTCGTTGCTCACTACGCCCGAAAACCTTTTTGGCACAGCGGCCTGCGAACGCGACTGCACCCCAGAAGAGTCGTGCCAACGCATGGCTGCGCACCTGCACTCGCTGTTGCCCGAAGCCACAGAAAAGCAGATTGCCAAATTGTTGAAATAAAGCACCATCTGAGAATTCAGTGGTGCTTCGTATAATCGAATATTCCTTTCATTTACGACATTGTAAGTGAAAACAACATTCACCCAATGACAATAGGCCGACTATGTCCTGTGACGGCACTTGTCGGACGGATTCAAAGGCTTTTCAGCCATTTCTCCACCTTGGCTTTGCCAGTGCGCACCTCGTGTCCGTAGATGCTGAAGCCTTTCATTACATTGGCCTTGGGAAAAGCTTTCTTAACGTCGCCTACGCAGTTGGCCAGTCCGCTGCCTTCGTGGGTGGTGAAGGGAATGACTGTCTTGCCGGCAAGGTCGATGTCGCGGAACAGCGTGAACATCACCTGCGGGTAGGTGCCCCACCATACGGGACCGCCGATAAAGACGGTGTCGTAGCCGCTGAGGTCGGGGGCAGCGCCCTCGTAGGGTGGCAGCTCGCCCTTGTTGGCCTCTTCCTTGGCAAGGTTGATAAGCGGAGTGTAGGCCATGCCGTCGTACTTGTGGGTTACAATTTCGTACTGGTCGGCGCCGGTGATTTCACTGATGTAGTCGGCCACGATTTTGGTATTGCCGACCTCGATGTTTCCCACGCTGTAGTTGTCGCCCGCGTGGGAGAAGAAGATAACGATGGATTTGCTCATATTGTTTTTATTTGATTTTGAGACGTGCGGCCGTGCGTCTTTACTTGACGATTGTTGAGCCACACTTCCGTGTTGTTTTACGTTTTGTCCGTTGCAGCCGAGCATCATAAGCGCAGCAGCGGCAAATAAAGCGATTCTTTTCATTGTATTGTTAGTTTTAATTTTCAACTTTCAACTTTCAACTTTCAATTTTCAACTTTCAATTTTCAATTTCCTCAGTCTTCCGGGTTCCACTGGGTGAACCATTTCACCTGGTCCTCGTAGCTCATATTGAAATAGCGTTTCTCTTTGTCGAGGGCGCGGATGGCGGCCATCTCGACGTTGCTCAGGGCGAAGTCCATCACGTCGATGTTCTCCTTGATGTAGTCGGGATTCGAGGCTCCGGGGATGACGGAGAAGCCCTCCTGCATATGCCAGCGGATGATGACCTGAGCGGCACTCTTGCCGTGGGCTTTGGCGATGCGGTTGATGACCGGGTCACGCAGTATATCGCCCTTGCTGTCGCGTCCGCCGAGGGGGAACCAGCACTCAATCTGGATGCCCTCCTGTGCACAACGCTGCTGCCAGTGGCGACGCTGGGCGTAGGGGTGGCACTCTATCTGCATTATTTGTGGTTTCACGCGGCAATGCTTCACCAGCGAGTCGAAGATACTGTCCGAGACGTCGAAGTTGGAGATGCCGATGGCACGCACCTTGCCGCTCTTCAGGATGTCTTCCAGCTCACGCCAGCCCTCGACGTAGTCGCCCACTGGCTGGTGGAAGTAAACGAGGTCGATGTATTCCAACCCGAGGCGCGCCAGCATACGGTCGATGGAAGCCGCCGTCTTGCCTTTGCCGTATTCGTTCTGCCACAGTTTGCTGGTAATCCAGACGCTGTCGCGCGGCACACCGCTGTCCTTCAGTGCCTTGCCCAGCGAACGCTCGTTGCGGTAGGCGTGGGCACAGTCGAAGTGGCGGTAGCCGTTTTTGAGGGCCGTCATCACCGAGTTGTAGGCTTCGTCGCCCTCCTGAATCATATAAAGTCCAAGGCCCACTTGGGGCATACGTACGCCGTTGTTCAGCGTCAGATAAGGTTGTTGTGCATTCATAGCAAAAGAAATTGTCAGGGTTAATAATAATATTTGTATTCGTTTCATTGTTGTTTCTTTTTAGAGGTTTTCTATTCCGTTCTAATCCACTGACCGTTGCGGCGCACAAGGCGCATTGTGGGATGGAGTGTCCAAGTTCCATGCGAACCCCAGATGGTGGCGGTGACTACCGATGTGAAGCGTACCGTTACGCTGCCGTCTTTCTCTTGACGGATTCTCACGTCGCGTTTCTTCACATGGTGGTAGCACATCGTGCCTGCCTTTACGTCAGAAAGCCATTCGCTGCGCGTCTGCTTCGCACCCGACAGGTGGCGCAACACGATGGCCGCGTCCATCATCTGCGAGAGGGCCGTTGTGTCGGCGGCCACCATCGCCGCATTCCAGCGGTCGAGGTATTGGTTCACCTCTTTCTCCAGCGTTGTGTCGGGTGTCGTCTGCATACAAATCAGGGTCGTCAAAAGTGCCAGTATCTTCATTCGACGTTCTTGATAAACTTGGCGGGATTGCCACCCACGATGGTGTTTGGTGCCACATCCTTGGTCACTACCGCTCCGGCGGCCACCACAGCGTTGTCGCCAACGGTGACACCTGGCAGGATGGTGGCACCGGCGCCCACCCATGCGTTGCGGCCGACATGTACGGGCTTGCAGATGAGCAGCTGGCGGTCGTGCAGGTCGTGGTTGTTGGAGATAAGTTGGGCGTTGGCGGCAATCATAGCGCCGTCGTCGATGGTGATTCCGCCGCGTGCCATCATCAGGCAGTTGTTCATAATCATCACGCCCTTGCCAATCTTCACGCGGTCGAAGCACACGCCCGTCAATCCCGGCATCACCCAACCACCGTCACCAAGTCCCTCGCCAAACAGCTCTTTCACCATCGCGTTGTACTCGTCGGTGTATGGCATAGTGTGGTTCAACTTGAAAAGCACCTGCGCCTGACGCACTCCTTCGGCGTGTTCTTCGGCAGTTGTGAGTCTCGGGTCAACTATCGTTTCTTGCATAAATAATTGTTATTTTGAATGTTACAAATATTATACTTCTCATTGTTTACAATGCAAAGATACAACCGTTTTTTTGAAGTTTTGTTTCACAAAAAACATCAATATTTTCACAATATGCCGAAAAGTTTTGCGTTATGCATTAAATACATTCATTTATATTTGGAAATCCAAGTGAAAATTAGTATCTTTGCAAATTGTAATTTATGTAGAAAGAACAAATCCATTGTATGGAACAAAACAGCTTTATAACCAATCAGGATAAACTATTATCGGGCATAATTAACGGCATTTTGCCAAAAAGCAAAGCCGTTGACATTCTGGTTGGGTATTTCTATTTTTCTGGATATAAGTTAATCTCCGACAACCTCCGTGATAAAAATGTGAGGATTCTTGTCGGTCTTGATATTGATACTGCTATCACCAAGAATATCCGCGAGATGGATTCTTTGACGAACGCAAACAAATCACGAGCTCAAATCAAGGATGAATATTTTGGTAACTTTGTGCGGCTGTTCAACGAGACGGACTTTTTTGACAATCAAACAAAACTTGACGGGTTCACTCTTTTCTACAACAAACTAAAAAACGGTTCGCTTGAAATCCGTAAGACAGATGCCCCGTGCCATGCAAAACTCTATATCTTCAATTATAAAGATGACGTAAGTGAGAACGGTGAAGTCCCCGGTGCTGTAATAACCGGTTCAAGCAACCTTTCATACGAGGGGCTTTCCGGAAGAGTGGAAATCAACTCTCGATTCAACGACAAACAATCCCACATCGACGCATCAGCCATATTCAACGAGCTATGGGAGAGTTCGGTTGTCATTGCGGACAAAGAAACCATTCCGGATTTTGATACAAAGGTCATCAAAAAGATTTGGTACGACCGACTTTTCAGCCCCTACCTGATGTATCTGCGTGTGCTGAAAGAATACTTCACCATACCTACCACTGAAAACCTGCTCACACCCTACGACATCACCGATGGGAAATTCTCCAACCTGAAATATCAGACCGATGCCGTACAGATGGCTATAAATGCCATTCGAAATCATAATGGTGTTATTGTCTCGGACGTTGTTGGTCTTGGCAAGAGTATTATCGCTTCTACCGTTGCACGAAACCTGCGATTAAGGACTATTGTCGTCTGCCCTCCCCACTTGGAAGAGCAGTGGAAAGGCTATCGCGATGATTTCGGCTTCACAGCCTCGGTCTTCTCATCTGGGAAAATGGAAGAGGCGTTGCATTATTATCAACACATTGTCAAACCTGACGAGCAATACCTGATTGTGGTGGATGAGGCGCACCGCTACCGCAATGAATATACCAACGATTATTCCAACCTGCACCAGCTATGCTCAGGCAACAAGGTGATGCTGCTGACCGCCACACCCTTCAACAACCGGCCTGATGACATCTACGCAATGGTGAAACTATTCCAGATACCTACCAAGTCGACATTAAAGACGGTGGAGAATCTGGGAGCCAAGTTCAAAGAGCTGATTGGCAAATACAAACAACTACAAAAAGATCAACGCGATAAACGTATTTCAGACAATGAGGCAAAAGCCGAGGCTGAAAGAATTGCCAAAGAGATTCGTTCTATCATTGCGCCTTTGGTGATACGCCGCTCTCGCATCGACTTGCAGGAAATTCCCGAGTATGCTGAGGACCTCCGTCAACAGAATATCCAATTGGTTATCCCCAACGACCCTGTAGAACTGGAGTACGACCTGAGTGACTTGAAAGACTTGTATCTGTCCACATTAAACAGAATCAGTGCCGTTGATGAGAATGTGAACGACGGAACATACCGATTTAAGGCAGCCCGCTATTCACCTGTTCTGTATTTGAAGGAAGACTTGGTGCCGGAATTGGCGAAAAAGCTGGAAGAGAAAACAGGTGTAGAACTCAACCTTCTGTTAGGTAGACAAGCCAACGTGGCCAAATTTATGCGCCGGTTGCTGGTGCGCCGGTTCGAGAGTTCCGAATATGCGTTCCGCAAGTCCTTGGAATATATGATTGAGTCATCCAAACATATACTAAAATGGATTGAAACCACCGACAAGGTTCCTATCTACAAGAAGGGCAACCTGCCCGATGTGGAAGACTTGTATGAAACCGATGACGACGGCAACGAATCTGTGACCGAACTCTATGAGAGATACGAGAAGAAAGGTTTCTTTGAGATTGAATCGAAATACCTGAAAAAAGAGAAGTTTATCGCAGACATCAATGCCGACAAGAAGCTGTTGGAGGGCATTCTTGAGCAATGGTTTGGCAACGACCAGCACATTGCTATCGATCCCAAACTTGACTCGTTCAAACAGATACTTGCTAATCAAATCATAAAAGAGCCCAAACGCAAAATCATAGTATTCACCGAGTTTGCCGACACTGCCGACTATCTGGGGCAAGCGCTGCAGTCCTTTGGTCTCCCCGTATTCAAATACACCTCTGCCGATGCAAACGCGGCAAACAAAGCCATCATCAACGCCAACTTCAATGCGGGAGAAAAGAAGGCGTTCCAGAAGGACGACTATAAAATACTTGTGGCCACCGATGCTATTTCCGAAGGATACAACCTGCATCGCGCAGGCACCATCATCAACTACGACATTCCCTACAATCCCACTCGAGTCATTCAGCGTATCGGCCGTATCAACCGTGTGAACAAAAAAGTATTCGACCAGCTCTTCATCTATAACTACTTCCCTACCGACGTGGGCGAGTCCGAAACCCGCACCAAAGAGATTTCCACCCTGAAGATGGCCATGGTTCACGCCATTATGGGTGAGGATACCAAAGCATTGACCAAGGACGAGGAAATCCAGTCGTATTTCCTCGAACAATACCGTCGCGAAAGTGCTGCCAGCGAAGAAGCCTCATGGAACAACCGTTATTTGACGTTCCTCAACTCGATAAAAGGCACACCGGATTATGACGAAGCTCTGCAGATGCCTCACCGTGCAAAAACCGGCCGCTCTGTTGACAAACCAAGCAAAGGCGTGTTGCTGTTTGGCAAAAAGGGCGATGATTTCGTGTTCAAGATTGGCAATGGCGACGGTAGCATCCATCAACTGACGGCAGAAGAGGCCATCGGCCTGTTCGAAGCCCTTCCATCCGAAAAGCCCATACCCTTGTCCGAAGACTTCGACAGCATCTATCAAATCACTAAGTCGCATCTTTTCCAATCCGACAGTCAGGATAAAAACGAAAAGCAACGCATCGAAGCATTGCAAAAGATTAAGGTGATGATGACAAAAAAAGCGTTGCCTACCGACTATCTGAAAGACTTGCAGAAAGTGATTGAGAACGACGGCCTTTCGGGATACGAACTACGCTTCATCAACAAACTCAAACCATCGGAGTATGCAAAACTGCCCGAGCAAATCGACAATTACTACATTTCCCGTATCATCGAGACCTACAACCACGTTGACGACGGTGAGGAATCTATCATTTTAGCGGAGGAATTACAATGAAAACAGCACAGGAATTATTTGAACAACTCAATTCTATTGACGAGAATGTCAGAATAGAAGCCAAGAAAGCCTCAGAGATAGACAAGGGCATCATGGAAACTGTATGTGCTTTTGCCAACGAACCCAATTTGGGTGGGGGATACCTACTGTTAGGTGCGGTTAGGACAGGTTTTCGTGATGGTCTGCCTGTTTATGAGCCTGAAAACATAGACAATCCGGACAAAATCCAAAATGACCTTATCTCCAAGTGCAGTTCGATGTTGAACATGCACATTCGGCCTCAGGTTGAGACCGAGGTGGTTGACGGGAAGACTGTAATTGTTGTGAAAATAGATGAATTGCCTGATTCCCAAAAACCAGTTTATTTTGTAAACAGAGGACTCCCAAGCGGAGCATTCCGCCGAGTGGGGGCTTCCGACCAGAAATGCACGGAAGACGATATGCGGGTGTTCTATTCCTCGGCTGAGAGTTTCGACAGTACCGTTGTCAAAGGGGCTACCCTCGATGATATAGACGAGAATGCGGTTGCTCATTATCGTAAACTGCGTGCACGGGTCAATCCCAATGCCGAAGAATTGTCCTATGACGACAAAGACCTTCTCTTGGCGTTAAGGGCATGTGAAAAAGAGAAAAACGGAGAGTATCTATTGACTTATACGGGTCTTGTAGTGTTTGGCAAGTCCATGTCGTTGCGTCGTTTGCTGCCGGCATTACGAGTTGACTATATCAGAGTGCCAGGAAACAGATGGATTGAAGAGCCTGACAAGCGATTTGAGGCCACTATCGATATG
>JAEEGH010006337.1_pt1 | contig 29050 bp, 26 predicted proteins | sample 9134181 | NCBI WGS metagenome assembly JAEEGH01 (sample SAMN16246544, study PRJNA631951) | gut metagenome | biome: gut microbiome; feature: rumen; material: DP-attached | host: Bos | place: Iran: Karaj | collected 2018-10 | reverse complement strand
TTGGCCGTGACATCTTTGCGCACCTGTCGCACGGCCTCGCGGGCGATAATCTTGCTGCCGATGGCAGCCTGTATGGCTACGTCGAACTGCTGCCGGGGTATCAGTTCCTTCAACTTCTCGCACATGCGGCGCCCGATAGGGTAGGCATTGTCGACATAGGTCAAGGTCGACAAGGCGTCCACGGGGTCCCCGTTCAACAATATCTCCAGTTTGACAAGTTTCGACGGCTGGAAACCGTTCAGGTAGTAGTCGAAAGAGGCGTACCCTTTCGAGATGCTCTTCAGTTTGTCGTAGAAATCGAATACCACCTCGCCCAACGGGAGGTCGAATGTTATCTCGATGCGATCGGTGGTGAGGTAGGTCTGGTTTTTCAGTATGCCGCGTTTGTCCATACACAGCTTGATGACCGACCCGATAAAGTCGGCCTTGGTGATAATCTGGGCGTGGATATAAGGCTCGTACACCTCGGCGATGTTGTTCGGCTCGGGCATGCCCGAGGGGTTGTAGACATCCTTTTCCTCACCGTTGGTCAGTTTCACCTTGTACTGCACATTGGGCACGGTAGTGATGACATCCATATTGAACTCGCGCTCCAATCGTTCCTGCACAATCTCCATGTGCAGCAGGCCGAGGAACCCGCAGCGGAAGCCGAATCCCAACGCCAGCGAGCTCTCCGGCTCAAACGTCAGCGACGCATCGTTGAGCTGCAATTTCTCAATCGAAGCCCGCAGTTCCTCGTAGTCGTCAGTATCTACTGGATACACACCAGCGAAGACCATGGGTTTCACGGCCTCAAATCCTTCGATGGCCTTGTCGCATGGACGCTCAACATGTGTGATGGTGTCGCCCACACGCACCTCCTTCGAGGTTTTGATACCGCTGATGATATACCCCACATCACCGGCTTTCAATTCCTTGCGCGGCTCCATGTTCAAGCGTAGCACGCCAATCTCGTCGGCATGGTAGTCTTTCTCGGTGCTGACGAACATCACATGGTCGTTGGTGCGGATGGTACCGTTCATGATGCGGAAATAACTGATGATGCCACGGAAAGGATTGAATACCGAGTCGAACACCAGCGCCTGCAACGGAGCATCGGGGTCGCCCTTGGGAGCCGGGAAGCGGTCGACGATGGCTCGTAACACTTCGGGCACACCCATACCCGTCTTGGCACTGCACGACAGAATCTCTTCGCGCTTGCAGCCCAACAGGTCGATAATCTCGTCGGCAACCTTCACGGGGATGATTTCCAAGTCATTCTCCAAGGCGAGATACAGGTTGGAGATAGTCTGTGCCTGAATGCCCTGCGTGGCATCCACCACAAGTAGCGCTCCCTCGCACGCTGCTATCGAACGGCTCACCTCGTAGCTGAAGTCTACATGACCCGGCGTGTCGATAAGGTTCAGCACAAAGTCCTTGCCTGCGTTCTCACCAACACCATCGTAACAGTAGTTCATCTGTATAGCGTGACTCTTGATGGTGATGCCGCGTTCCTTCTCTAAATCCATGTCGTCCAGCACCTGGTCTTGCATGTCGCGCTGCGACACCGTGGCGGTATACTCCAAAAGACGGTCGGCCAGCGTGCTCTTGCCGTGGTCGATGTGAGCTATGATACAAAAGTTGCGTATGTTGTTCATCGTTATCTAAGTGTTCTTATCGGCCCTGCCAGCCTCCTTAGGCATACAACCCTCGGCCACAGGCAGGATTAATCAAAAATGCAAATATACGCGTTTTTTTTGATATAAGCGGTTTCCAGACATAAAGAAACTTCTTATGGACTGATTTATAACCGCTGCCGATATCTTTAAGACCAGTGTTCTTTCGCCATCTCTTCATTAATGATCCGGTTGTTCAATAGTAAAATACCATTGAACAACCGTTGAACGGCAGTACTACTACCACTGAAGAATGAATAGCCAACATAGCATGCAGCTCCTTTGGAGCATATTGCCATGTTCCATCAATCAAGGCCAGAGGTTCCAGTCGTTCCATCCGGTAGTGTCGTAAATATTGAACTGGACATCAAAATGGTGTGTGATGCCTACCGGGATGTTGTCCAATCCCAACTGGCGGAGTTCATACTGGGTGCCATCGGTGTGCAGCTGGAGCTGGTCTTCGCCCAAATAAGGAGGGTGGAGGCCATAGCGTGTGCGCGCCTCTACCCACTCCCACACGTCGCGGGCATGCTCCACGGTCCGCTGGACAAAAAGATCGTGAGTCCGCACATCGCCACCGTCAACAGCGTTGAGTATGTCCGGCCGCAAAAACCAATAGAACGAGCCTCCGATATAGTCGTCCGGATGACGGTTATACATCTCCTGTTCACACCTTGCCATCTGATTCTGCATCCAATGCTGCCGCGGAGAGTAGAGCGAGCATTTCAGGGACAAGAGGGAGTCGTTCCTGAACCAGACATTCAGCAGATAGATAGCGGTGTCGGTCTGGCAAAGGTATAAGATTGTCCTGCCGGTGCCGTAAGTTGTGTCGCGGAATAGTGTGTAGCCATAATAGGACACGTATCTCTCCAGAGTGTTATTCCAGCTGGACGATTCGCGCTGCTCCCACAAGTACACAAGGCCGTTGTATAGGCTGGAGGACACCGGGATTACATTCTCTTTGGTGCATGAGGCGGTCATTAGCACTGCACACAAGGATACAGCAACCATGAGTCGGGATAACAATTTCTTCATATTGTACAAGTATTAATTGACGATAATGCTTTTTGTTTATATGACGTGAAGAAATCCATTTTCTTACACGTTTTGTTAACATTTAACTTTGGGGTAATGGCGTAGGAATATTCCTTGACGTATTTCGGCACAAAAAAATCCCCCGTACGAATGTCTATACGGGGGATTGATATAAGATACCGATGGTATTTTTATTTGATGAATTTGAAGTTCTTGCCAAGGTACTGAGCTTCGTCGCCGAGTCCTTCTTCAATGCGCATGAGCTGGTTGTATTTGCAGATGCGGTCGGTGCGGCTGGCGGAGCCTGTCTTGATAAGCCCAGTGTTAAGAGCCACGACGAGGTCGGCGATGGTGGTATCCTCAGTCTCACCACTGCGGTGGGAGATGATGGAGGTGTAGCCGTTGCGGGTGGCGAGACTGACAGCGTCAATGGTCTCGGAGAGAGTACCAATCTGGTTGAGCTTAACGAGGATAGAGTTGGCCACTTTGCGGTCAAGACCCATCTGGAGACGCTCGACGTTGGTGACAAAGAGGTCGTCTCCTACCAACTGGCAACGGTCGCCGATGGCATCGGTGAGGAGTTTCCAGCCATCCCAGTCGTCTTCGGCCATACCGTCTTCAATAGAGATGACGGGATATTGGTCAACCCAACGTTTCCAGAAGTCAACCATCTCAGTGGCGTTGTATTTCTCACCTGTGGACCAGCGCATCTCGTAGAGACCGGTTTCGGGATTGTAGTACTCGGAGGCTGCAGCATCAAGACCGATGAAGATGTCTTCACCTGGGCGGTAGCCAGCCTTTTCGATGGCCTGGCAGACCACCTGAATGGCTTCATCGTTGGAGGCGAGGTTGGGGGCGAAACCGCCTTCGTCGCCCACGTTGGTGGACATGTTGCGTGCCTTAAGGACGCTGCGGAGGTTGTGGAAAACCTCGGCACCCATGCGGAGGGCTTCGGTGAAAGTGGGGGCTCCGACGGGCATAATCATGAACTCCTGGAAGTCGATGCTGTTGTCGGCATGTGAACCGCCGTTGAGGATGTTCATCATGGGTATGGGCAGGGTGTGGCCGCCCACACCGCCAAGGTAGCGGTAGAGCTCCTGGCCGGTCTCCTGGGCTGCGGCTTTGGCGCAGGCAAGGCTCACGCCCAGTATGGCATTGGCACCCAGACGGCTCTTGTTCTCTGTGCCGTCGAGCTCAATCATCTTGTCGTCTATGGCTTTCTGCTCGCTGACGAACATGCCCTGCAGTTCATCGTTGAGTACTGTGTTCACGTTGTTCACGGCGTTGAGCACGCTCTTGCCGAGGAAGATGCTCTTGTCGCCATCGCGAAGCTCGCATGCTTCGTGGACACCCGTGGAGGCTCCGCTGGGGACTGCGGCGCGTCCAACGGCGCCCTGGTCGGTATAGACATCAACTTCTACTGTGGGATTACCGCGGCTGTCGAGAATCTGACGGCCCTTGATTCCTATAATCTGGCTCATAATTCTATGTTTGTTAATTATATGATATTATATGTTTATGTGTTTGCGCTGTCGTCTTGAACAGAAAAAAGCCAACCCCTTGCGGCGGTCGGCTGTTGATTCTCTGCTCGCTGTTGCGCGGTCGCCGCTTACATGGCGTTGACCTGGCGCATGCACTTCGACTTGAGGTTGGCGGCTTTGTTCTTGTGGATGACAGAACGCTTGGCCAGCTTGTCGATGATGGAGACCATCTTGGGCAGGCGCTCGGTGGCGGCGGCCTTGTCGGTCAGGGCGCGGAAGTCACGCAGGGCGTTGCGCATGGTCTTGGCATAGTAGCGGTTCTCGACTCTCTTTTTCTCGGTGGAGCGGATTCTTTTCTTTGCAGACTTGTGGTGTGCCATAAATTCTTGTTGTTCTTATTCTTATTATTCTTGTTTTCTCGTACCGCGTGCGGGATTCGAACCCGCGATTTTGAGAATGAAAATCTCACGTCCTGGGCCTACTAGACGAACGCGGCGCAGTGCTTCCGGCGCTACCCTAAAGGGTACTTTTTCCGCAAAAAGCGGGTGCAAAATTACTAACTATTTTCGACATGGCAAAATTTTTTTCAACCGGTCCAGTTGAAAACGCCTGTCGCCTACTCGTTATCTGCTTGAAACCTAAAGCCTAAACGCTTACCGGTGACCAGCATTTTTTTCTCGAAATTATTCTTCATCTCACCCACCGAAACTACCTTGACTTCATCGAACGGGGGGGTCAAAAGGTCAAAATTGGTGGTGTACTCGATGGCCGATTCCACTATACCTTGCACAGTGTCCTGATTTACAACGGATGTGTTGAAATTGGTGTACAGCATGCCGAGCTCGCGTTTGCCCTCGATAAAGTAGTGTTTCTCCTTGTTAACGAACACGCGACCAATCATATAGCCGAGGTCGTTGTCACGCTGGTAGACGAACGAGTCGGCGAGGAAGTTGTAGATGTGTATCGCGCCGCAGTAGGAGCGCGTTGTGTCCTCGCGTATGTAGGGCGATTTCATCACCTGGTGGTCACGCGGAATCTCGAAGACGTTGGTGTGCATCATGAACAGCAGTACATCGCCGGCGAACTTCACCTCGAACTCGAAGTCTCCGCGGTCGGTGAACTCGAAGACCACGTTCTTGCCCTCCTTGAGGCACTGCTCGTGGAAGAGGCCTATGAGCTCGCGCGTCGTCGAGCGGAAGAGCTCGAAGGTCTCCTTGGTGATGTCGAAGACAGTCTTCTTCAGCTCGCTCTTGTTGAATACCAAATCCTTAAGGGTTTCTCTCAGTTCCATGATGTGATTGATTGTTTTCCCCCAATAACGCCGCCCCTGCCAAAATAGTATGCCTTTGCCATCTTATTGAAGAAAAAAAGGGTGATACGCAACATTCTGCGATTTGTAGCTGCGCATGCCTCATTATCGCCGTTACGAACTCATAAGTTGATTCAAATTTACCGGTTACCGGTTACCGGTCACCAATTACCAATCACCAAGTACCCGTTACCCTTTGCAACGGCTTCGTCCTGCGCCCCCTCTTTAACCTGTAACCCGTAACCTGTAACCCGTAACCTTTACCTCCCCTCCCACTGTGCCCGCCGGTTTCCCCGGCAAAAAGGGGTAGCCTACCCGAGGCCGCCCCGCGTCACATTAAAAAATAGGGTTCTTCGCTATATTTAATCTTATTCAGCGGTGCTCAGTTCACCTTCGGGATGTATGAAAAACCTTTAGCTTAAAAAGCGTCCCGCGTTCGTGTGGTATGTTCTTTAATGTCGAGATTCCTGTCTTCCGAAGCAGAACGCTATTTATTTTATAAACGAGAAATGTCGCTAATTGTTGTGGTTCCCTGTCCACTCTTTTCTTATCATTTTCTTTATTCTTCTTGTTATTGTCATCACCAACATCAATCCCAGCATTGATATCACAGGATATAGGCAGATTGCTATGAATGCAGACGGAAGATACCATAATACAAATAAAGTATTCCACGAGAAACCTTGGAAGGTGAAAGCCACAAGCGACAATAGCCAATACACAACATACCATCTCCTGCACTGACCCCAAAAACATTTGTCACCATACCCATATCGAGCAATAATCACACATACAACAACTGCAATCATTATTGCTGCTGCCGTCAAGACGGAACCTGTTGCTATCAAAAATGTCTGATTTGACAAAGCACCACCTCCTGAATATTTCAATTCTTTTGGAGGACAGAAAAGCGATACCAATGTGTTGTCAATTAACCAAACCAGATGTAATGCTACAAATTGAAATAGTATCCATGCGATGATACTTATTATCTTTTCTGCATTCAAATCCAGATGATACTTTTTCTTATATTTTCCCTGCAGCAGATAGTTATCTATTATCCAACAGACAAGCAGTAGTATCGGTAACCATACAAACAATGTAAATACCGTAAAGAAAAGCCAGAAATGTATGTCAAATCCTTCCATTAATTATACTATAATCCATTATTCATGTTTGCCATTTTTGTGGATTAGTTTTTTCGACCACCGTGCAACCATCATCACAATCATCAACTCCAGCAACGCTATTACTGGATATAAGCAAATGGCGATTGTGAGTGATATAACGACAGGGTCGCTGAGCACATCGAATGCTATACCCTCCCAAATGGTCATCCCGACGATCAGTACAACATATACCGCGTACCATATTGCAGAGTGTTTCCAGAACTTCTTGTTATCATATCCGTGACGAATGAGCAAGACCTCTCCTACCACTATCATCACGAAAGCGCCAATCATTATAATGTTCTCCATTATGCCGAGAAAAGACAATACTGGCGGTCTTACACAATACCACTGACTCTCCGGCATCAGTGCCTTCTGCACTGTCAGCTCTACAAACCTTGCCACTATATATGCCACAATTTGTAGCGGTATCCACGCAATGATGCTTACTTTCTTCTCAATTTCCATAATATGTCTATAAAGTCCTTCTCCGCAAACTGTCTATTGCCCGATACTTCGACATCCTTGATCTCTCATCCATTCTCATGACTTCCATGAAGCCGAAGTCGGTCTGCTGAAAATAGTAGACGCTGTCGATATTCAACTTCATCGCCTGCTCCAGAACCTCCTCGTCTGTCCCCATATAAGAGAACGACCACCCCTTCTCTGATAATTCATTCACCACCCATGAGATAAGTGCCTTGGAATAGAATCTGGAGGCGTTTTCAAGCCCATCTGATATTATTGTCACCATCACGCTATACTCCGACAGAGTATCCACATCTTCCAAGATTATGGAAATTGACACCCCCATAGCGTCATACAACGGTGTTGATCCATTGGGCTGATAGCTATCTAATGTTAGAGTGGATACACTGTCGATAGGAGTATTATAATACACATATTCCATTCCAAACATATTAAACAAACATAGAGTCAGGTAGTGTTCTTGTGTGCCAGAGAACCTGTTGTTGGCCATACGAAGTCCATCTACCAGTTTGTTGAAACCATCCACCACCGATTGCCGAATGGTGTCCATCGAGCCGCTCATGTCGAGAATGACGAGGTCGAAAACTTTGGTTTTATTTTCCAAGTCAATAGGTACAGACTCATCATATACAAACGTATCTATCGGCTCCTCAATAGGTTCCACAATAGGCTCCTCAATAGACACCTCTTCCTCAAACCAACCGAAATGTCGGCTTGCTCCCCATAGCGCAGCCAGCAACACCAAGCCGCCAATCACTATAATAACAACTGTTTTCTTTTTCATTGTATCATTCCTTTTTCGTGTCGGGCGCAACTGCTAATAATTATTTTGCAAAATCTAAATCGTCATCTTCCGGCTTCAAGCCATAAGGATAGTAGGGTTGTTGAGAATTGTCTGGGGGTGTATACGGCGGTTCCGTCTTGTCTTCCTCCAACGGAGGCAAAATGGGATTGCCGTCGTTGTCATATTCTGGTTCTTTTGCGGGATTGTCAAATTTTTCATTCGGCTTTATCTCCGTGTTCATCTTGGAGTCGTATATTACCGGCTCGTTAAAAACAGGGAAGTCGCTGAACCTCACATATCTGCCGTCAAACATCAGCGGGCATATATCCGGATTGCCGGAACGGAACTTCAAGATATGAATATTGGCAAGATTAGCCGTACTGTTGCCATGATCATCCACCTCCAAACCATACTTTTCCGGTCTGTGGATGGCCATCACAATGTCAGCATCCTGCTCGATGGCACCCGACTCACGCAAGTCCGACAGTTGGGGAATGGCCATCGGGCGGTCTTCCACCTTGCGACTGAGCTGCGACATGGCCAAGACGGGAATCTCCAATTCCTTCGACATCTCCTTCAACTGACGCGAGATGTTGCTGATTTCCTGCTCACGGTTACGGTTCTTGTTGGCGTCGGGCGCACCGTTCATCAACTGGAGATAGTCAATGAACACCATCTTGATGTCGTAACGCTGCTTCAGCCTACGGCATTTGGCACGCATCTGGAAGATGTCTATTCCCGCACTGTCGTCAATGTATAACGGAGCCTTCCTCAAAGCCAGAATCCTATCTGCCAGTCTGTCTTTTTCAAACTTGTTCAGGTTGGCCGACTTGCGCAGCTTGCTGGCAGGTATCTCCGCTTCCGCAGACAGCAGTCGCGCCACCAGTTCGTCTCCAGTCATCTCCAAGGAGAAGTATGCCACCGGCTTGTGGAAGTTTACGGCGATATTCTTCGCCATCGTGAGCCCGCAGGCCGTCTTTCCCATACCTGGACGTGCGGCAAGGATGACAAGCGTGCCCGGCTGGAAACCCGCTATGCGGCGGTCAAGCTCCATGAAGCCCGACAACACGCTGCGGTCGTCCTCAACCTTGTCGGACAGAAATGTCTTTTCCGCATTGCTCATCAGCGCATCCATACTCTGGCTTTCACGACTGAAGCTTTTCTCGCTTACCTCCATCAGGCTCTTCTGAGCATCGTCAAGCAGTTGCACCGCATCACATGTCTCATCATAAGCCGCCTTGATGCTTTCCGTCGAGGTACGTATCACCTCGCGCTGCATGTACTTCTCCGTCAGTATCTGCAAGTGGTATTCCATGTGGGCGGCAGACACCACATTGGATGTGAGCTGCGAGATATAGAATGCGCCTCCCGCAGCCTCCAGATTGCCTTCTCTGCGCAGTTCTTCTACCACCGTCAGCATATCCACATCATACTTGCAGTTCTGCAGCATACGTATGGCGGAGAAGATAATCTGATGTTCAGTCTTGTAGAACAACCCTTCGTGCATGTCGTAGATATGCCCGAATAGGGCTTCTTGATTGAGCATCAACGCTCCCAATACGCTCTTCTCCAGTTCTACGGCTTGTGGCGGAACCATTCCGTTTATCTCACCCGCCTGCGCGTAGGTCATGCGGGGCACCCTTCTTTTCTGTGTTGCTGTAGTTTCCATGTTATTATTGTGCTTAATGTGTTATTCATATCTCATTATCTTATAAATCTTGTCAGCCTGCTCTGGGCATCGTATTGCCAGAATGTCCAATGCCCTGAGGAACGCTTCCGATGGCTGTTTCCCATCACCACAGCGGTGCAATGATATAAGATACTCAGAGTATACCTTCTCCACTAACGACTCCAACCTGCCGTTCTGCGGATATCGGCGGTAGTCGAAATCGGTGAAGTTGTCAAATCCCCACCACTCGATGAACTCCGCCAGATACGGCCACAAGCCTCCGAGCTGAACGAACACCTTTACCAATGCAGAATAGGCATCGGACTGCTTCTCGAAAGGGAATTTCCGTATGATGTCGAACAGCCTGTCTCCAAACTCCGGTGTAAACCATTGCATCCGGACACTGTCGTTGACAATGTCACGTACCGGCCACGCCACAGCGCCCCATAGCTTCTTCTCATCTTCTGGAATACCAAGATTATAGAACTCCTCCAATTGCTGTAGGAACTTATTCTTTGCATAAGCCCGCGCATTGAATTTCATCATCCGTATCAAAAGCCAGGCAATAGTGTTCTTCGGCCATTTCAGAGATGGATTGGCCTCCCAGTCCGCACACGCCATCTTGTATGCGGCAGTATAATCTTCAAGATCCTGAAAGTATTTCACCTGCTTGTACGACATCGGATGCAACTTCTAATTATAATGTGCTTCCATTCCAGAAAAGACTTATGTACTCTGCCGCGCTCTGGTTGCCCATCATATATTCCCCAAAGCGGTTGATATTCTCACGATAGGCAAGGAAATAGAATTGTAACTTGGCATTTTTGTCGTCAGGATGTTTCTCCAAATGCCGCAGATATGTGTAGCCGATCAACCTCCTGTAATAGTTGAACCTCACGTTGGGTATGTCGCAGTACGTCGACGGACAGGAATATTTTTGGCAATATACCACACGATAGGCACGCCACACCAACGGTAGCATGGGAGAGTAAAGTCCCGATGACATCACTTTCTCCGCATCGTGCATCAGCACATCGCCTATTGGATTATAGTCATAATAGTATGCAGCCAGCAGCATAAAAAGCATTGCCAATCGTGCGTCATACTGTGTCGTAGTATAGTAGACCTTATACAGTGTATCTCTCATCAAACTGTCCGGATGAGCGTCTTTACCAACATAGTCGTTGTACCGCCCCTTCCATATTTCAGGCAGGAAGTGTTGTGGGCAGATGTTTGGTGCAATCTTTTCTTCATAATCCTCAGGATTGATATTGCTCATCCAAGTCGTCAATCGGTCATACACATCACTAATATTCCTTACCGTAGTGTCGCCGGTCTTGTTTATATTTGCCTCAATACACTCCTTCATTCGACGAAGTGAAAATGTGTCTTTTATTCCAACTAACGTGATATTGCTCCAGTTATCTAACATATTCTCCACCAATTCCTCGTCATCCTCTTCGTATCGTACCCATGTATCGACATCTGTTTCTATAGCGTTGTTGATGGCACAGCAGTTGTACCAGTCGGCCATAATCCGTAAAATAGTGTCGCCATCTTCTTCCCATAGAATAGGTTGTTCCAAATTGGCATGGAAAGCTACAGTGTATGGTAAAGAGTCGTGATTTTGTATTCTGTACTCCTCAACCATACATGTGCTGTCGTTCAGCATGGCCACAAACATATCGTCGCGATAGTTTTCTGGCGAGTTCTTTTTTCCCTTACATCCGGCCACCGTAATGGTGGCTAAGAAAATGATAACAATCTTTTTCATTTCTCTTTTTACAATACTAATTATTCCTTCTCCGCAAACTGTCTATTGCCTGATACTTCGACACCCTTGATCTCTCATCCATTCTCATGACTTCCATGAAGCCGAAGTCGGTCTGCTGGAGTTAGCGTTTATGTGGGACAAGTGCCGGTCTCCTGCCTCTAACAGATTTGCTCTATTATCTTTCTTGTCATATCATCTGACCTTCCTTCATAGAAGGCATCTAACACTTCCTTAAATACCTCATTGGGACTGACAATATCAAACAATGTCATACAGGATCGTATCTTCATCGCATTATGCGGAGAAACTATTGCTGTAATCGATTTGTCCTTGTGCAATAACAATGTATTGGATATTTCTCGCAGCCGATTACCTAGAACTGTGTGAGCAAGATACTCTTCTGCCTCCTTGAGATCGCTAATGCTATAGTACACTGAGAACGCACTATGCCCAAGTCCTCGCACCTGAGGAAACACATACCATATCCAGTGTGATTCTTTGTGGCCGTTTCTAATTTCCTTAAGAGCCTTTTCGTAGCCATTTTTTTTATCCGCTTGGGCATGCACGAAACGCTCGATATCGTTAGATGGGAAGATTGGCTTTCTTCTACTACCCAACATTTTATTCAAGATATTTCCAAACGAAACCGTTCCAAACGAGAGCTTCTTCTGCCTGACATCACCATCCATCCGATTTGTGGTATTATGCGGAATATAACCAATTACGTTGTAGTGGCTGTATTCGTGTAGCTGCACCAGTATCTTCTTAAACTCTTCTGGTAATCGTTTCCAGACCTCATCTACTATCAACCTAGGAATGTCCTTATAATATGCTTCCGCAATACCGCCTGCGATACATGTAAGCGTATCACTATCTCCTCCGAGAGAGACTGCCAACCGCACACAACTTTCAAAATCAACACCATCCAAGAAAGCGATGATGGCAGGTGGCACTGTTCCTTGACATGACACATCGAAGGCATAATTTACCCTTATATCATCACAAGTCTGCGAAAGATTGTAGCCGTATTTTGTCTCTATGTACTGTTTGATTTCCTCTTTCGACTTCCCTGTTCTTGCCATAAAGATAGCCGCCGAGGTTGCCTGTGCTCCTTTGATGCCTTCAGGATGGTTATGAGTGACTGAAGCTTGTATCTCCGCAACGCGTTCCGTCTCTTCCAGAGTATCGAACATCCACCCCACAGCACTCGTTCTCATTGCAGACCCATTACCCCAACTATAATAAGGTTTCCTAACTTCCCGCAGCTGCTCGTGTGTTGAGCCATCCTCCAACTTCTCCTCCACATATTCTGTATCTGGGTTAAAAAGCCAACGATCAAAATTGCCGCCATATCCACCCATCGGGCATGGAAACCTATTGGCAAACCTCACCATAGTATCTACAAGATTCTGTGGGTTATGTTCTCTGTCTTTCAACAGCCAGTCGGCTACTGCAACCGTCATCACACTATCATCTGTGTAATTGCTGGCTGGGGAGAACAATTTGAACTTTGTGGTCTTAATATTCTTGAACTCATAGACACTACCTACAGTGTCACCAATAATTGCTCCTATCATTTTAGTTTCCCTGATTCGTGTCGGGCGCAACTTCTAATTTATTTTATACTTCCATTCCTAAAAATACTATGTACCGTCAATTCTTGACCATCACATAAGTTGGGGTTTTCCGGCACCTGTCAGGGAATCTCAGTGTCAATTCGGCCTTGTTAAAATCAACGGTGGCATTCAACTCTCGCAGAAAGCTTAGACCGAGAAAACCTTTCAGCTCGGGGTGCTGGCTTTTGAACATCGAGAAAGGTTTGGCATCAAATCCGACACTGATGACGTTATCAATTTGAACCTCTCCGACAGTGACCGATATACTATATATGTTTCTTCTAATTTTACCTTGTTCGGTGGATAGGCGCAACACTTTTGCGCCTATTTCCTTTGCGAAATCCTCACTAATAATATTCAGATCCGGCCAGGTGTTCAGAGCGAAATATCCTTCGTGTCCGTTTACGATAAGTTTAACCATTGGCATGCCAGCCACATTGAGCCCTTCGGCTAAAGACAGTTTTACATTCATATTATTGATATTTAATACGTTAATAAGGTTTAAAATAAAATTTTTTCTCGGTCTATACGCTTAATCGCGGTGGCTGATAGCTTCTTATCCGCATTCCACGATGGGCGTCTCGAAGTGCAAAGTTATGGCAATTTTCCTTACCCTTTTTCAACACCACCCTGAAGTTGTAAACACTACGTATCATCTTGTATATCAATAATATACTATTGAGTTATATTGGCCTTATTTTCAGCAAGGAAGACTTTGGGCCTCTTCCAACCGCCACATTGTCAGCCTCCGTTTTTTTTATCAACACCGACCCGAAAATCGACTTATCAACAGGGGGGTATCAGAATGGAACCTCGTCGTCGGGCGAAACCGGTATCCTCAACTCATCAGTCTCTGGCTGAGGCGTTTCTGTTTTTATCGGCTGCACGGGCGCTAAGGTTAAAAGATTGGTACAGCGCAACGTAGTGTAGTATTTGCCGTCCTTCCCCTCTCGGCTCTCCGCATAGAAACTGACCCTTACAGGCATGCCGAGCGTGAGGCCGTTGAGCATCGACAGCCTCTCCTCTCCGAAAAGCTCAAAGGCCACGGGCTTTGGGTAATCACCCTCGCGCATAATGACGAAACCGCCTTTTACCTTCTTTGTTCCGTCATTAAATGTCACCTCCTGATTCTGGAGGATTCTGTAGATTGTTCCGTTGATTTCCATAATTGTTTGTTTATTATCTTATCCTTTCGGGTGCAAAATTACACCCACCATGCGCAACTAATTTGCGCATCGTCAAAAATCACTGACGCTCAGGTATTACGAACCCGACCTGCTGCTGCTTCACAGGGAACTGGCTGGCTACCCTGTCGGCATTGGCCTGCATGCCCTGCATCGTCTCGTTGATCTTGTCGAACGCGAAGCGGTATTCTTCCAGGAAGTCCTTGGCGCTCTTCACCGAGGTCTCCACCATGCAGCTGAAGTGGTCGCCGTAGAACTTCACCATTGTATGGTCGTAGTTGGCGTTGCACTCCGCAGCCAGCAAGGCCCACCCTTCCGGCAGCACGGAGTCGATGATGTTGGGTGCGAAGTCGAACATGAAATGTACTCGCTTCATCCCGTGCGTCCCCTCCCACAGCTTGGCCTTCATCACCACGTCGCCCTGCTTCACCACTATGCCGTCCTCTTTCCTCTTGCACGTAAGGCCGGCTTTTGTGAGCACTGCCATCGCCCGCTCGGAGAAGTCGTGCTTCTGCTTCATGCTTAGTGTGAGGTATGTGCCCCATACAAGTACCGCCGCCCCACCCGAGATGGCGAACCGCACCGTCATCTCCTCTACTATACCGGCACCCAGTAGTGTGACAGTCATAATGATGGTGCAGATGACGCTCATGCGGACAAAGATGTTATTGTTTTTCATACTCGGGTTATGTTGGTTTGCTTTTTGGTTTTCGGCTGCAAAAGTACACAATACCTGCGCAGTCTTTTTGCGCCGATACAAAAATCCCCCACTTGCAACCTTCAAGTGAGGGATTTGTCTGGCGGTTATAAAAACCTAAAGCTTTGTCTGTCAATAGAATTAGAAATACTCCTTTACGGCAAACTCGAACTGGTCAATGAAGATTTGTTTGAAGGCATAGATATTGTTTTGTTCGTAGAAAACAAGCATCGCCTTCTTGTAATCGATGGAATCCACCGAGCGGAAACTCAACGGGCAATAGCCGTTGGCTATCAGTATGGCATTGCTGGTAATACGTGCTGTGCGCTTATTGCCGTCGGCAAAGGCTTGGATATACGACAGCAGCACCAACGCCAGAAGTGCTTTCTCGAAGATGTTTTCTTTGCCGTTGATGAGGTCGCAGGTGTCGCGCATGGCCTCACGTATCTGGAACTCATTATCCAGCGGATGGTAATTGGTGCCGGTGATGCCGACTCTACGGTGGCGTATGCCTCTGTCAACCGAAAGCTCCTTGGTGAGCAGCTGGTGGATATCCTCAATGTGGCTGACAGATAAGGCCTGCAGATAGTCGGGATTGTCGAGGATGAATCGCAGGGCGTCCTTGTGGTTGAGCAGCATGACGGCCTCCTCCTTGGTTTTGCCGTCGGCGGTCTTGCTCTCGCGAAGCAGTCGTTCTGTCTCCAACAATGAGTAGGTGTTGCCCTCTATCTGCGACGACTTCCAGCTGAGGTCGATACCCAGGCGCTCCATCTCTTTGCGATATTCCTTGTCGGACATCTCGTGTAGATGCTTCTGGAACTCCACCTGCAATGCTTGCAGATGCGATTGCTCTTCGTCGGAGAAAAGCCTTACTGCCGGTAGCTGTTCGCGGATTAGGTTGAAATTGAATGAGGTCTGCACCTGTCGGTCATCGACATCGAGGGCGAAATAGGTGTCCAGGTCCAGCGGCATCAGCAAATGAGCCTGAGGCGATAGGCTGTAGCGTGTGGCTCGGGCTTTGCCTTCCACCATTATATCGCCCTTTTGGACTCCGGCTGCTATAAGCCGCTTTAATGTGGCATCGCTGCCGCCGAAGGCGGTACCTTTTGCAATTTCGTCGCGCGACGACTGCGGATGATAGTGCAGATATTGTAGTATTTCCCGCGAAATATCCATTGTTATTGCATCTTAAAATCGGTGCAAAATTAGCAATATTTTTTCAATTATCGGCTCAAATCATAAAAAAAAACAGATAAATCCCAATCTTTTTTGAGCCGATTCGTATCAACCATTCGTAATTCTTATTCTATTTTTTTCAGTTTTCACATTCATCCCAAATCTTCCCGATGCTTCCTTTTCCTGCTATACACCTTCTTGCTTTTCTTTATCACCGATAACAAAAAACACGGTACGCCTCCATCTTAGATAAATACTATGCGGCAAAGGACAATTCGACCTTTTGCCTAGGGTCTATCTTCTCATCCTTTTCCCCTATCTTGCGGACCTTCTTTGTGAATGCGGAGTACATCACACTATCTTCCTTGGCATCGGAAAGCATCTTCACAAAATCGGCATCAGACATCGAGGTATTGTTGAATGCGGCCACCAACTCTTTATCCTTGTCGTCCTCCTTGCCCTTGAGTTGAAGGTTGCTGTTGAATGCCTCCTTACGAATCCACACATAGGCCGTAATAAATTCAGGGCAGAGTTTGCACAGTCGTTTGCATATATCCATATTAGCTCTCCCCAGTTGCTGGTTCAACTTTACCTCAAAGAGATACTGCTTCTTGTCTATTGGCACCTTATCGTCCGATTTGGATGACTTCTCCCGAATCTGGCTGACTACTTCAAGAGCCTCCATATATCGGCCTAACTCATACAAGGCTTTCCCTTTGATAAACATTGCCTCCAAACAGGCTTTTCTTGCCAGAACCAAGTCGGCATAACCAATCGCCTCCTCGTAGCGATTGCCATATTGACACAGTACGGCATTTAGGAAGTTGCAAGTCATGCTGCAATCTTTCAGCAATGGAATACCTGCTGTGGTTCCTTTCATACATTCGTCATCGAGCATCACATCAAACATCTTCTTGGCCATCAAAGCGGCATTGCGAAAATCACCACGGGTTATCTTGCAAAGCATCTGCTCCATACATGCCTTTGCAGCGTTGTCGTAATCCTTGTTTGCCAAATATTTGTAGAAATTCTTGCCAAAATCCAGCTCATCGTCAATCATTGCCGTGTCATTGAATGTGTTGGCAAAAGCCTTTATCTCGGAGTTCTGCTTAATGTCATACCAACTGATGTTCTGGCTCAACGTCAGTCCATCCAAAGTGCGCAGACGGCTGATGGCAACGTATGCCTGGCCAGACAAGAATGTGCCGTGGGAAAGGTCGAAATGCATACGGTCGAATGTCATTCCCTGCGATTTGTGAATTGTTATAGCCCAGGCCAGTTTCAGTGGATATTGGGTAAACGTCCCGATGACCTCGGCTTCAATCTTACGAGCATCCTTATTAAAGGCTTTCTCCTTCGACTCCCAAGTCATCTTCTCCACATTCACTTCCTTCCCGTTCTCCAACTGTACAAGGATGCCTTCCTCAGATAGTTCCTTCACTTTGGCGATAGTTCCGTTCACGCAGCCGTGGGAATAGTCGTTACGGCAGAAGATAACCTGAGCTCCAACCTTGAGTCTAAGCGTTTCGGGAACGGGAATATCCTTGGCTTTTATCTCGCCTTCCTTTTCGCCCTTATAGCAAAACTCTTCGGATTGTATCTCTTCCAACTTAGCCTCATTGATCCTATCGGCCACATCATTGCGGCTTGTTACAGTAATATAGTAGTCTTTTGCCGACATATTGTCGCAAACATGCTGGTTGAGAATATTCAAGTCCTCCCAAGTATTGCTTCCAAAACGCATACGGTTCAAAATATCGAGGAATACTTTGTCGTTTTGACGATACACATGAGTGAACTCTATTTTAGGAAGAGGCATATGGCTGAACACAGAAGCCTTATAAAAGTATGGAATGCCGTCTCCATAAAGAGCGCGCAGCACCTCCTCATCGACAGACCCGCGTTTCACAACCGGCGGCAATTGGAAGAGGTCTCCAACAAAAATCATCTGTTTACCCCCAAAAGGAAGATGAGTACTGAATACTGCACGGAGGAAACGGTCCATCCCATCCACCAAATCGCAGCGTACCATTGAGGCCTCATCTATAATGATGGTATCTGTCCTTTGCAGCAACAATCGCTTTTCATAGGACACTTCCATCCTGGTAAACGGAGCTATCACCTCCAGAGGGAATCCAAAAAAGGAATGGATGGTTTGACCGCCAGCGTTAAGAGCTGCTATGCCAGTAGGAGCAAGAACAAGGAAGTTCTTGTTTATCTCCTCCTGAATTCTCTTGACAAAAGTTGTCTTACCGGTACCCGCCTTACCAGTAATGAAGATGCTGGTATTGGTGTTGGCAACAAGGTCGTATGCCTTTTGCTGCTCAAGGTTGTCCTTGTCGAAAAATATTTCGTTGTTTTCCATACTGGCGAGTTGTCTTTGTTTTTCGAGTGCAAAGAAACAACCGACCTGCGCAATCTTTTTGCGCAAAATAAAGATAATCCTTTGTTCTTTAAAACAAAGGATTATCTAATCTTTTATAATTATTTGATTATCTTAGCAGTCTATTGTTTGACGACTGATTTCTACTTCTTAAATACTTTTTTGCATCCTCAATAATTTTCCAATATCCATCACAACTACAATTAACCCTATCTTCAGAAATAATCATTGGATAAGTAATATGCATATTAGTAGTTCTTCTTGCCTCTCCTTTATTGGTAATGAGATTAAAACCCGCGCCTATTTCTATCCACATATAGTTAGTAATAATTGCTCTGTCATGAAAATCACCTGTACTGCAACCGAAAACTTCTAAGGAAAATGATAATTGTGGCCGGATTTCGCGTATCTTAGTATCTAATTGTTGTTTGAATTCTTTAATCTCTGATTCTGTGCATCCGTCAAGGGAAAAAATTGACAAATAAAAAGTTGTTCCTAATTTATGAGGTAATAAAGTATCAAGAATTTTATAAAGATTAGTATTAAAATCCTTAAAAATATAATTATCTGCAATAATCATAGAATTGCAGTTGTGAACCGCATTTGCCGTATTAAGTATATAAAACCAGTCTTGTTTAGTATCTCGCCCAATATTAGGGCCACTATCCTTAAATAAATGTCTATTTCTGTGGATGGCGCTACTACAGACATTAATTACACCAACATTACATGCCTGATTATTACAGTTTTCTTTGGACAAAAAAAGTGAATTATACTTTTTTGTATCCATTTGAGATGGTCCTTTACACATGGATGTAATTGCACCGGGAGAAGAATCCACAAGACATTTTCCACCCTGACTATCTTTAAGCAGCTCCTCTAACCATGAATCTTTCTCAGATGCCGTAACGATTTCTTCTGTGGAACAATCAAAAAAAACATTGGATCTACCAAGCAAATCATACCAGTCATTTAAATCTTGGTTATTTCTTCTTACATCTGGGTTTGGACTATATTGCATCGTGGTTAATTTATTGGATAACTCACTCCAAAAACCACTTTCACAGTATATGTCTTTACGCTGATTCATCATTGCTGAGTCTTTAGTAATAATAATTTCCTTGCACTATTACCTGCCTCATCAAAGAATCCTGAGCCAAAAGGTTCACTTAATCTTCCATCCTCCAGAATCTTTATTTGCCGGTTCGTGGAGATTCCTGTTGTTTCATCTTTTTCCACATAGTTAAGGGAAATTTTATCCGATGTGAGGGATATATCTTTGTCGGCGACCATCACTTGAAGTTTTCGTATTAAATATTCACTATGGGTTTCAATAATAAAGCGAATATTGTATTTCTGGAATGCTTCAACAAACAAATCAGCAAGCAAAGATTGATATTTGGGGTGAAGATGCACTTCTGGTTCTTCAACATATATTACCGAAGGTTCATACTTGAATGGAGTTGTTAAAAAGCCTGGAATGCCGTATTTTTTTCTTGTAGCAGTTAGAATATTGTTTTCAATTTGTAGCAAAAGTGCAATCAATTGGGTGATTCCATATCCCTCATCAGCCAACAGACACTTATTATCATCTCTTTTGATAAGATAAACTAATATTCCGAGCCCCTCATCGGTGCCCTCGATCTTGATTTCTTTCCCAATATCAAATTTGTCTACCCACTTGTTTGTGAATGCACCTGGATTATATATTTCGACCTCTCTCTTGTCTACCCAACTTGTAAAATGCTGTCTATTACCATTAAGGAATGACCTTAGACAATCCCCGATTTTGTCATTGTCTTCGATGGAATACATGCGTTTAATTGCAACCGATGAAGAATTGACATATTTAATATTATCGAGAAAAGACGGAGCAAGACATTCAAATATCACCAACTTGAAAAACTCACCCAAGCAATTATTCAAATAATCACTATCTTGGGGAATGGCAGAATTATATCTTTCCGGATTCATGTATTCGAGTTTTTCCCCATCAAAACAAATGGTCTCGAGAGCCTTCACAATAGAAGGAAAACTCCACCATTTTTTATAATCTTCACAGGATAAACGATTATCGTTCTGCGGTGCCGGAATAAAATTACCATCTTCATCCACGCGAAAACCGTCTCCATACAACCGATCAATGGAATATGATGTTATCGGGGCATCAAAATTACATCTTCGAAACTCTTGCTCTTTGGAGCAAAAATAGTCCTTAAATGTCAAAAATGGTGATTCTTCAATTTCATCACAGAAATATTGAATCCAATCTTGTATTTTGTCGGGATTAGTGTAATTATCTCGGCCATCTTTCAATTTTCTTGAAAGATATTCTCGTACAGCCTTTATCTCCTTCCCATCCACTTCCTTAAATATAGGTAGGTAAGAATAGAATGTGCCATCTTCAAGCCAGTGGTCAAAAGTTTCAACGAAAGGAAGCTTCTCCTTTAAAGGTGGTATTTTAACATAACGAGAGGCATCTTTGAGTAGAGTTATTTTATCACCATTTCTATTGATAAAGCCATATTTCTCACACAAATCTTTAATATGTTCATAATTACTCTTTGTTTTGGGCTCATCAACAACAGCAGTATTATCCGCTTCATGCCATTTAACAAGCAGATTAAACAACATGTATCTGGTAAAATTATTGATGATGGCCTCTCGATCTCCAATCGTAGTATCTTTTGCGGGAAACAATTCCTTGCTTGCCAATTGGATGTCAGAAATTTGGAAAATCCTAGTCCCATCCAATTTCTCTATGCATACAGCATGTAGCAAACCATCTCCAACAACATTATCAGGCTGCTCAATGAATTCAAAAGTAACATTGGCTTTTTCCGCTAAATAATTAGAATATATCGTATAAGATAATGTAATGACCCCATCTTTCGCATTCCTGTTGAGTACTTTGGCAAAATTACCGAGTCCAAGGGCCTTGTCTGATGTGTGAAACTTTATGTCATTGGGTATATTTATTGGCATACAATGAAAAGTCTCTATTTCCTTAGGCAGTCTCTGCAAGACCTGTTCTAGTAATAATTGCGCTTTTACCAAAGAGCTTTTTCCTGCACTATTACAACCCGTCAAGATGGTTATCGGGGCAATCTCAAAATCCGCATTGTCGTTTCCAAAAGAACGGAAATTTTTTATAGTAAAAATTGGGTTCATTTATTATTTTTTGCTTAAAATTTCTATTATGGATTAAGCCACTCACGGTCGGGTTTGGCCAACAATCTTGCATTATTATACGCTTGGTCCAATGTTAGAATTGTTGTCACCTCATAAATTTGCTCACTTTTTTGTATCACCATTGCGGCCAATGCTTTCCCCCTATCTTTTCTTTCGCACAACGGAACTAAAAATTGGATGTCGTTATTGTAAAAATGAGGAATTGCTGTTTTATAGTTACGTTTAATTCTCTTTTTGGCCATCGTTATTGAATCTTCAATGGCATCCCGAAATTCTTGTTCTGTCATTTTCTGGATTTCTTCCGAATCCACTCTTGTTCTGCGTTTGTTCAGATGCTCCCAATTAGGACGAATAGTTATTGTTGTGTCAAAAATAAGCTTTTGAACTTCGGTTTCCTCAAAGTATGTTGCTATCTCAGGCGCTTCGTTGAAATATTTACGGTAGTACGATTGGTCAGTATTAAACTCCAGAAACCACCATTTCGGAATCTTAATTCCCCAGGGCTGATTATCTGAGTACCGTTTATTCCTTGTAAAGTACGCATAAATTTCGTTCTGGAAAACATCAACCAATCCTGTATTAAAGAAAAGGTATTCCGTTCCATCGGATGCAACTCCAACTTTGGTTTTTTTCTGATTGACAACTCTTTCGCAAGTCTTATTTAGATAACTTTTCAAAATCGGGAAACTGCCGGTTGGTTTTTGGATATAGTCCCAGTTTTCGTCTTCGCACAAACCAGGTTGTAAGAGTTGCAGAATCGCACTATCATAATCTTGGAACGATGCAAATCCCAAAATAAAGGGTCTTGTATCTATTAACAATACATCCTTTGCCGCTAAACCCTTTTCTGTTTTCTCAGGTGTAAATACTACGGGGTCTTCTTCTTCAAAACTAACGTATTTATCTGCAACACTCTTTCTGATGTTTCTATGATGAAGGTAATATTCTTCTTCAGAATAATAGTCTTTAATATAGAAAATATCGGAATCGAAGCCGCCATCTCTTTTGTGAATATATCCTACCTTCCTTTTCCCCAAATCTAATTCTATATCAAACCCCTCAAATTGTCCTGATAGTTTAGCAGAAGGTTTTTCATTAAAAACAACGGGGGCATCTTTGCCTTTGTTGTTTTCTAACAGAACCACTAATTCATTCTTGACATTAGTAATGTGGAAATATACATCGCCACCACTGTCATTTGATGTCAAAAAGCCAAATTTCTTTGTGGAGTCATACCACTTAACAAAACCTTCTTTCATGTTTTTTATTTTTTGTTCAAATGCAAAAGTACAACCGTCGCGCGAAATCTATTTGCGCCACGGACTATACATTTCATACATCGCTGCAATTCTTTCCATTACAGTATCCTTTACATTGTCTGGAGAAAGCACAACGAGGTCCTCCCTGAACGAAATCAACTCCCGGATGAGCTCATAGTTCTCAATGCAGTCGATGGAGAAGAAAGCGCCCCCTTCCAATGTGGGATACTGCCTACGCAGTTCGGCTTCTTTTTCATTTCGATAGTGCTTCTGCGAATCGTGGATGGGCTTGGTGGCAACATAGTCTTTGGAGCTGTCGCTGACCCAGAAGAGGATGGTCTGGACCGGTCGGTTGTCGTAGAGCGTCACTCCCACAATATCCTCGAAGCGCTCGTTCAAATCTCCATCATATTCCACATAATTATGACTCGGCAAAGGCACAACACTATCAATGCGGTCGAGTGCGAAATTCAATATCTTGCCGGTATCTTCTGCTGCGGCAATCAAATACCAACGGCGGTTGTATTCCTTGAGCAGATAGGGAATGAGTATTGTTTGTCGAACTTCATCCGTAGCCTCGAACTTGTGATAATGCAACTCTATCACTTGCTTCTGCGAGATAGCCGTAAACAGCTCTCCAAGCAGCGTAGAGTTCTCCAAAGGGTTCTTGGTGAAGGAGATTATCTGCCGGTCGGTTTTCACGTTCAAACTCTTCCGCAGAGCTTCCAATCCATCCAGATTGGGAAGGCCGTCGAACTGTCCCAGCAGAGACAACGCCTCGGAGAGGAGATACTTCTCATCCTCCGTCATCTCCTTCTTGAAAATGGAGAACGAGGGGTCGACATAGCGGTGACAGCTTTTCTTGACGGTTTTGTTGGGGTTCTTCTGGCTCGGAACATCAATCTGATAATGCTCAATATCCGCGAGGAAAAGCCCAGCATTTTCCAAATAATTTAGGTCGAGTTCAATGGTACGTCGGCTCACAGGTTCTTGGCCGAGTTCTTCCAATTCTTCATTTACATGTTGACGCAAGTCCTCCACTGAATAATGGTGGTAACGATTGGCCAACAACTTATCCAGTATATAGTATCGTGTAACTGCGTTCTTGTTTGCGGGCATATCTTTTCGTTTTTCTCGGCTGCAAAATTACAATTGTCCTGCGAAATCTATTTCGCAATGTGCGCTGCAAAATTACGAACAAAAATCGGTTCTACCAAATTTATTTTTCGCGCAGCACGAGAAAAAAGAGAAAACCCCATCGCGCTCCGCAGCGATACCTTAGAAAAAATTTACCAGATTTCCCCAGCCCCGCACCCGGACATCACGCCGCAGGCGGCAGTAATTTATCAGATTTATAGATTTCGCCGCAGGCGGGAGAAAAAGACCAATCCATCGCGCTCCGCAGCGATACCTTAGAAAGATTCGTGTAATTCGTGCTATTCGTGTTCGATAAAGACCTGCGTCAGCTTTCGAGTAATTCGCGTAATTCGCCGTTTCTGAGACATCATTCGGATATATTCGGCTTTTTCGGTTAGAGAGAAAACCGCGCAGCGAGCAGGAGAATAAAAGTGCCGCCAGCTTCCCGCCGGCGGCACCACGCACTACAAGGTGGTGGTGCTCACCAGCCCCTGCTGCGGCTACTGTGTGCTGAGCATGCGCGACGTATATCCGCGGAAGATGGCCGAGTGCGACAGCAGCTTGGTGCGCTGGTACTTCGTGGTGGAGAGTTACAGCACGGCACAGTATGCGGACGAGCTCTACCGCACCTACCACATCGACTCGCCCCGCTACTGGATCGACGACACCCTGCCGCAGTACCGTCCTCTGATGGTGAAGAATATGTGGACGGTGGTGTGGAACCTCCTCTGGCATTATGGCCAGTCCTTCGAGGAGCTGGGCTGGGAAATGGCCGACAACCGACTGAACAATATCGTCAACGCCATCGCCCCACAGCCGCAAACAATTACCAGTGTCGACGGCATCCCCACCACCTTGCTGCTCGACCCGCGGGGTCGCATGAAATGCACCTATACCGTCGCGAGAGACGGCACCGCCACCTTCGGCCCCACCGACATCCGCAACATCACCGTCCCTGTGACGGAACTGGAGTTTGGCAAGGTCGACACCGTCTCATTCCTTCCCCGCGTCTGCACTCCAGACGGGAAATGTAATTAACCATCAAGAAAAAAGAGTCCCATCCTCTCCACCACCACGGCAAGCGTCCCCCACGCCTGCTGTGGCTCTTTCTTTACTCCCGCTTCCCTGGAAGTTGCTCGATAAATGCTACCCGTACCTGCTCGTAGGCCTCAATCGGATTGAACCTGCCGGCATCTTCACGAAGCAGAAGTTCCATATCGCCGAGAAACTCATCATCCTGCATTTTCTCCTCCATGTTTTGGACGAATTGCTTATAGGTAGGAACCTTGTCGACCACAAACTCCATATACCTCTGGTAACACTCTAGCACCCGCAGCACATCCAATCTTCCGCTTTGTAACGCTACCTGCAGGTCGAACATATCACGTCCTTTCTTCCGCTGATACAGAGCTCGCAGCTTGGTTCCGACCAACTCGTCCAGGGCATACGTCGTTATCTCACAGCTGCCGTTGAACCAGGGATTGCGAACTTCGAAAGGCACCTTCTGTATGCCCAGTACATTGAAATGCTCGTAGCAGTTAATCTCCACCTTCAGTCGCAACGGTTGAACGGGAGGCACTTCCGACTCCATGCGGAAAAGCATCGTGTTGTTGTATCGCTTCTGCTTGGTGACTTTGTCGGGCAACCACGACAACACCTCGCCAAGTCGCAGCAAAATGGGTTTTATAGGACCGGGGTTGATTTGCACAAGGTCGATATCCTCGCTGTACCTTTGCTGCGGATGGAGATACAATTTATGAAGGGCTGTGCCACCTCGGAATGCCAGCTGCGAAGCCAGAAATTCGTCGCCGAAGATGCACACCAGCGCCTTGCAGATAATCAGATCCTGCTCTACCATAGCATCGGTGTTCCACGGCACCTGCTCGTGCCACTCTTTTATATAGTATTCTGGTATCATATCTCGTCAATATCAAGTTCGTAGTTCTCTATAATCTTCCACCGCTTGTCAATCGGCATATCCTCATGGATGGCGACCGTCGGCTTCAACGGTATCTTTCGCATGGTCTTACCCGACTGCTTAAACAACGCATACAAACTATCGGCCTGTTCGTGAAACTCTATCTTCTCAAGCAGATAACCTAATCGTTGTATAGTTGCACTGCTGAAGAAACCAATCAGCGGCAACTTGTCGGTATCCCACGAGGTACCCTCGCACAGTTCTACCAATACTTCAGTTGCTCGGCTCAATCCTCCAACCTTGTTTTCTTCGGCCACAACGTCAAAGGCTGTCAGTTCCGGCCCCGCCACGGTCATGTGGCCCGTTTGGGTCTTGATTTGTCGCGTGAACTCCAACGGCAGATTCTTACGGAGCGTAAATTCCAGTTTTGTTCCGTTCTTGATACCAGAGCGGATAGGTCCACCATTTGTCATCACCTGAAATACCATTGCCTTCTGGTGCGAAGCCCCATTGAAAGCAGCCGCCGTGAGGAGCGACACATAATAGTCCCTGCCCAAGAACTGCATAAGCCTGTCGATATAGAACGACGGAGGGACGACACCTCTGAGTTTATATTCTGTAGGTATAGCCACATAGAAATTCTGCCAGGGGGACATAATGATACCTCTCTCTATCAGGCGATTCAAGCTGTTTTGCAGAGCTTGGTCGGAGATGGGCAGATTGAGATTCTTCACATCGTCCTTTGTGAAGATATATCTTCCCCGGATCATTTCATCATTCACCCAATCATGCAGGTATGTAGCCTTCTTCTGTGCAATCATCTTGTTGTTAATTATAAGCATAAATAATCGCCCAATGATTATTTGTGCGTTTCGGCTGCAAAAATACAAACTTTTTTTGAACTGACAAAATTTTTTTGTTCGTAAGGACAGTATACCCGCCCATCCCTGTGGATAAGCGCCCAAAAGCCCACTAATGTTAATGATGTCATTTGTAACCCGTGCCATAATTCTCCTGCTGTCATTAAAAAATACAAGCCTGTGACAAGCCTATGATGCTACTACGCTAGGCCATATCTTTCGGTTAAGTCTCGGTTTGATTTCGGTCTGGTTTCGGTTTCTTTTCGCTTCGCCTGTCGCTCTGCCTCTTACCTTGTCACAAGCAAATAACCGGTAAAAAAATGAATTGCCAACTAATGGGTGTATCACCAATCGATTTGCAAAGATACAACATTTTTGCTAACTAATAGCAATATTTGAAAAAAAAAGACAATAATACCTTGCGCCGTAGTAGTGAAAGTCTGATTTTCAGTTTACTTCTTCGCATTGGTTGTCTCAAGATTTAACAATATTCTCCTTACAGAGAGCCTTACCGTTGATGGCCTCCAAGCGCCCTCATGCGCGTCGCCCGCCGCGGGCGCAGGGACGAAAAATATTTCTATTTATAAAAAAAAGTGTATTTTTGCATTTTCAAATCTAACGTGAAAATGAGCCACAAGACTGTTATAAAGGTTTATGAAATAGCATCATACGTGCTTATACTGGGTGCCACGGCGGTGTTCTTCATGATGAAGGACAGCCCGATGCGCCTGTCGCTGACGATGATACTTGTGGCGTTGGCCATAGCCATGCGCTGGCTTATGGAGCGTCGCCGTTTTAAGGCTGCCGAGGAGGAGATTGACCAGTTGCACGACGACCTGCGCCGCCTGACCCAACTCTACGCTGAAGAGAAAAAGAAAAACAATAATAACAAATAAACATTCAGTAATTTATGGCAACAACCACCGACATCAAGAACGGACTCTGCATCAATTTCAACAACGACATCTACACCATCGTTGAGTTTCTCCATGTGAAACCCGGCAAGGGCGCCGCTTTTGTGCGCACCAAGATGCGCAACGTGAAGACCGGCCGCATGCTGGAGAACACCTTCCCCAGCGGTGCCAAGATTGACATCGTGCGCGTGGAGCGCCGCCCCTACACCTACCTCTACAAGGAGGGCGACATGCACGTGTTCATGCACACAGAGACCTACGAACAGATTTATATCCCCGAGACCATCATCAACGCCCCGCAGTTCCTCAAGGACGGCCAGTATGTTGAGATCACCGTCGCGGCCGACACCGAGACCCCGCTGACAGGCGAGCTGCCTCCGTTCATCGAGACCGTTGTGACCTATACCGAGCCTGGCTTTGCCGGCAACACCGCCACCAACGCCATGAAGGACGCCACCGTGGAGCCCGGCGTGCAGGTCCGCGTGCCCCTCTTCATCAAGGAAGGCGAGCGCATCAAGGTCGACACCCGCACCTGCGAGTACGCAGAGCGCCTCAAATAAAAACTGACAATAGAACGTTGAACATTGAAACGACTTGCTCTAATTGCAGCCTGCTTGCTTGTGCTGGCAGGCTGCAAACATAAAACAGAGGGCGGAGCCGACACCGGCTCGGCCAACGCCATCGACTACACCCAGGTGGCTGTTCCGCGTTTCAGCGCCGACTCGGCGTATGCCTATGTGGAGCGCCAGCTCTCGTTCGGCAACCGCATTCCCGGCAGCAAGGGCTGGCAGCAATGCGCCCAATGGATAGAGCGCCAGATGGGACGCTGGTGCGACACCGTGATGGTGCAGGACTTCCAGGCCACCCTCTGGGACCAGCGCACCGTGCCCGGCAAGAACATCGTGGCATCGCTGCGCCCCGAAGCCGAGAAACGCATACTCCTGGCCGCCCACTGGGACAGCCGCTCGTGGGCCGACCACGACCGCAACGACGACCTCCACCGCAGCCCCGTACCGGGAGCCAACGATGGCGCCTCGGGCGTGGCGGTGCTGATGGAGATGGCCCGCACGATGAGCCAGATGCCCCCCGAGGGGGTGGGTGTGGACTTCCTCTTCTTCGACGTAGAGGACCAAGGGGCTCCGGAATGGAGCGACGTCTACGACGAAGACACCTGGTGCAAGGGCTCGCAGCATTGGGTCCGCCAGCGCCATGTGCCCTTCTACACCGCCGTCTACGGAATCCTCTTCGACATGGTGGGCACGCAGCAGCCGCGCTTCACGCGCGAGCAGATCAGCCGCAACTACGCCCCCGGCCTGGTAGACAAACTGTGGAGCGCCGCCAAAGCCCTC
>JAEEGH010006336.1_pt1 | contig 29052 bp, 31 predicted proteins | sample 9134181 | NCBI WGS metagenome assembly JAEEGH01 (sample SAMN16246544, study PRJNA631951) | gut metagenome | biome: gut microbiome; feature: rumen; material: DP-attached | host: Bos | place: Iran: Karaj | collected 2018-10 | reverse complement strand
TGTCGAAGGGCTGTATCTTGTCGAGTTGTTTCTGCCCGAACTTACTGCCCGCCGTTATAAGCACGTCGTCGAAATTTTGCGCGTACGTCCCGCTTATGTTGCGCCAGACGACGTAGGTTTCGGTGCGTTGGTTCTTACCGCTCCCGACGGTGCGGGTGTGAGTAGTTCCTATCCTGCCATTATACACCGAGTAGGTCGAACTGTCGAAGGTAAAGCACGGGGCGTAAACGCCGTTCACGTTTTTGCTTTCCAGATTCTTTTTGAACTTGCGGGGTGCGAAAAACCGCTTTTTCGCCCACGTCTTGCTGTACTCCAAAGCCTTTTCTTCGCCGAAGGAAAAGGGCAATACCCCGTTGGGCTTTAACCCGGCGAGTTCTTCTATCTTCTGGACGTGCGCCGTGCCGCAGAAAGGACAGGTTTTCGCCGTTTCCTTTGCGGTCAATACCACTTTCGCGCCGCAGTTGTCGCAACGGAACACCGAAGTGTCTTCCTTTTTCCATTGCGCGTCGGCGGATAGTCCCGAAGCGAAGTCCAATTCTTTCGCCACGGAAGAATCTTCGAACTTTCTTTCCGTGCCGCAATGCGGACAGTAAAGGGCGCGCCTGTCGGGATCGTAAACCATGTTCGCGCCGCAGGCGGAACATTTTACGCTTTCCGTCGAAACTTTTACTTCTTCTTCCCCGAACTCGTTTATCTCGGTCGCCATAAACTATCCTTCGATTTCGTTGAGTTCTTTCAGCATCTTTTCGAGATCCGCGCCGTGAACGTCGGCGGCTTCACCCACCGTTTCGCCGTGCGCAAGCGCGCAGCCCAAACAGTGCATGCCGTATTTCATGAGTATCTCGCCCGCCTTGGGGTTTAACTGTATAGCGTCGAATATCGTGGTGTTTTCGGTTATTTTGTCTGCCATTTTTATTCACTCTCCGTTATTTTCTCCGTATATTATATTATTATTTTAAAAACAAGTCAATACTTTTGACCGCTTTTTGAAAAAGACGGGACTATTCTTCCTTGATTTTTTCCGTGCCTCGGTGTATAATTTAGTTATGTACGAAAATTTATCCCGCGATATCGCCGAAATAATAAGCGAAAATAAAAAGAAAAATTTTCTTTCCCCTTTTGCCTGCAAAGACGAATCCTGCGTAAGACGGAAAGAAAGAGATAAAAGTTCGGTCCTGCGCTCGGCTTTCTGGCGCGACGCCGATAAAATAATGAACTGCCCGTACTTTTCCCGCTACGCCGACAAAACGCAGGTCTTTTCCCTGCGCAGAAACGACGACATAACGAGAAGAAGTCTCCACGTCCAGTTGGTTTCGCGCATAGCGAGAAATATCGGTAAGGCGCTCGCTCTTAACACCGAACTTATCGAGGCTATCGCGTTAGGACACGACATAGGACACACACCTTTCGGTCACGCGGGCGAAAAAATTCTCGACGGAATACTTTCCGAATATGCGGGAAGACGGTTCTTTCACAACGTTCAGTCGGTGCGGGCGTTGGATAAAATATTCGATTACAACGTCTCTTTGCAGACGTTGAACGGAATACTTGCTCACAACGGCGAAACGCTTGAAAAAGTATGTTATCCTAAACCTATGGACACTTTCGACGAGTTGGATAACGCGCTTCAAAGTCTTTATTACGACGGCGGATTTATGCGTTCCCTTTACCCTTCCACGCTGGAAGGGTGCGTCGTAAGGCTGTCCGACGTTATCGCCTACGTCGGCAAGGACCGTCAGGACGCCGAAAAAACGGGACTTAAAGAAGAAAGCGGGTTCGCGGACGCAAAACTCGGCGGTTTCAACGCCGAAATCATAAACAATCTTACGGTGAACGTCGTCGAAAATTCTTACGGCAAAAATTATATCGCGCTGGACGACGGACATTTCGAGAGTCTTAAAGCCGCCGTGAAAGAAAATTACGGGGTAATATACGATAACCCCGTTACCCGCAAAAACTTGTCGGCGTTAAAACCTATGACGGAAGCGCTTTTTACTTCCCTTCTTTCCGACTTAAAAGAAAATCGGCGAAACTCGCCGATATTCACTCACCATTTAAATTACGTCAAAGCGTCGCACTACGAACGGTCTTCCCCCTACGAAAAGGAAGAGCCGGAAGTTATCGTGGCGGATTTTATCGCTTCCATGACCGACGACTTTTTTATCGCCCTTTACGAACGCACTTTCCCCGACGCGCCCACCGTGAAATATTCGGGCTATTTCGACTGATCGCGATACTTTACTGTCTTAACGGTGAAATATACCGCCGCCAAAACTCCCAGCACGGCGGTGATAACGACCGTCGCCGTATCCCACGGGTTTCCGCTGCCTATTCCCACGCTTTCGTTAAAGATAAGCCCGCCTACGTCGTAAACTGCGTGCAGGACGCACGGAAGTAAGATATTTCGGGAATACAGCATCACCGCGCCGAACATTGCGCCGGTCAAAAAGGTGTATCCTATCTGCAACAGTCCCGCGCCTACCCCCATACCGCCGAAAAGGTTGGCGGCGTGGCACAGCGAAAACGCCGCCGCCGAACACAGCACCGTCAAAAACCCCTTGTATTCCCTTCCTTCGAACTTTACTTCGAACAGGCGGAACACTACGCCGCGGAAAACGAATTCTTCGGAAAACCCCACCGCAAGGCAATACGCCGCAAACAATAAAACGGCAGTCGTTTTCCCGCTTATTTCAGCACCCGAAAACACCGCTATAAACGGAAAGTTGTTAGCGCATACGATAAACGCCGCGATAAATAAGAACGCGGCTTTTTTCGTTGGTCTGTCAAAAAGCGTGAAACCGCATATATGCGCATATATAACGCATAAAACGCACGCCAACGCCCTTATTCCTATCTGGACGGAATAAAAGATAGCGGCGTTTTCCTTTCCCGAAAAGGTTTTATCCCCGAAAGAAAACGGCAAAGAAAACGCCGCCACCGTTATAAGCGATATTATTACGGCGGTGTAAACGGGCGTTTTATAAGCGTTTTCCTTTAACCTTGACATATTACTTTTTTAAGCCCCTTTTATAATGGAACAGGTATTGCTGGAAATATCCGGAATTTTCCCCGAACTTTTCCGCAAGTTCGCAGGCTATCTTTTCCCTATCGTTAAGCGTTCCGCCGAAGTCTTCTTTATATATCTTTTCTATCCAGGTATCGACGGGAAAACTTCCCGAACGGTGAAAGGCGAAAAGCGACACGCAGTCGGCGACTTTTCTGCCCACGCCGTAAACGGAAAGAAGATATTTTCTCAATTCTTCGTCGGAAAGATGTTTTAATTCTTCCGCTTTTATCGTCTTGTCGAAACCGTCGGCGAGATTTTTTATATAAGCGGCGCGGTATCCGAGCCCTATGCCCTTAAAAAACTCTTCGTCCTTTAAAGAAAGGGCGTACGGCGTCGGAAACGCGAAATACTTTTCTCCCGAAAACTCTTTTTCTTCCCCCGCGCCCGCGCAGAGTTTTTCTATTATCGCCTTTATTCTCGGGATATTGTTGTTCTGCGAAACGATAAAGGAAAACAGCGTTTCGGTTACGTCCTGATTAAGTATCCTTATGCCTTTCCCTCTTTGTGCCGCAGTCTTTATTATCCCGCCGAAACTTTCCGCCGCCTTAAATATCGCGGAATAGTCTCTTTCCAAATCGAAATAGTTATAAAAATAGTCGGCGTCTTTTTCTTCGCACTCGATAACGGCTTTTTCGCCGTCGTTATACGCTAAACACCGCTTATCCGCCGAAAACACGTCGTAACTTTCCGCGCCGCGGGCGCGGGAAAGAACGGGGTTTAACTTAAACCTGAAAAGTTGTCCGCAGAAAAGCGTGTCTTTAACGCTGAAAAATTCGCTTTCGTAAACTATTTTTTCCATTTGTAAAAAAGCGGGTTGATATTCAACCCGCTTTACCTCGTTAATTTTCTTTGGCGTAAACGCTTACCTGCTTTTTGTCCCTGCCGAGTCTTTCGTATTTTACTACGCCGTCGATAAGAGCGAAAAGCGTGTAATCTCCGCCGAGCCCCACGTTGTTGCCCGCGTGGATCTCCGTTCCGCGCTGACGGACGAGAATAGATCCCGCAAGCACTTGCTGCCCGTCCGTTCTCTTTATTCCCAAACGCTTCGCGTTGCTGTCTCTGCCGTTCTTGGTGCTGCCGCCGCCTTTATGGTGCGCAAATAATCTGAATAAAATCATATTCCGTGCCTCCTTTATTTTGCAGCGATCTCGTTGATCCTTACCGCTGTGAAAGGCTGTCTGTGTCCCTGTTTCTTCCTTTCGTTCTTCTTTGCCTTGTATTTGAAGACGGTTATCTTCTTGCCTTTGCCCTGTTCTACGATCTCGCCGACCGCTTTGTAAGCCTTGGCTTCTTCCGCGACCTTGATACCGTTTTCGTCGGATACCATCAACACGTTGAGTTCGACCTTAGCGCCTACTTCGCCCGTTAATTTTTCGAACTTTATGACGGAACCGACTTCCGCTTTGTACTGCTTGGAACCGTTTTCCACTATAGCGTACATATTTACCTCCGAAACGTAGCCCGCCGATTTGAATTTAGGGGTGGATTGCTCGCTTATAAGACCCCTATCGAGCGGCACGAATAACATTTTACATTATTTTACCGCCTTTGTCAAACGTTTTTAAATATATTTTGAAAGCCGTATATTTTCCTTTGTTTTTGCGGACTTTAATAAAAAAGGAGAATTTTATGGACCGCGAAAGTTATAACGAAAAAGCGATAAACGACGCTTACAAGAACGCGCACATAGCGTTGCAGAGTATTTCCGACCTGCTTCCCGAAGTCAGGGACGAAAAAATGAAAAAGGAACTCGAAAAAGAATCCAAAGGCTACCAAAAAATAATAGCCGAAATTTCCGCGTATATGAAGGGAAAGGGTATGACGCCGCAGGATATAAACTTTTTTAAAAAGGCGATGCTGTGGAGCAGCGTCAAAATGAAAACCTTATTCGACGGAAGTCTTAACAATATCGCCGAAATGATGATAAAAGGAACGGTTACGGGAATTACCGAACTTACCGCCATGGTAAACGAAAAGAAAAATCTCGACGAAGAAGTTGCGGAACTTATCTTAAAACTTCTCGAAACGGAAGAAAAATACGAAGAAGACTTAAAAAAATTCCTGTGAATTTCCGCCCGAAAATATCGGGCGAAAATTTTTCGGTATATTTTTCGGAAGTGTAAAAATACTAATTCTATGCGCGTTTCCGGAAAACTCGAAAAAGACCTGAAAGCAATAAAAACCGCCCTGTCGTCCGACGACGTTATCTTCACCGACGTAAAGGCGAAAGACAAAAAAGGCGCGCTGATATTCATTTCGGATATCGTGGACAAAGCCGTGATAGGTCAGCTTATCCTGCGCCCCTTGTCGGAATTAACGGGCAATGTGGACGAAAAAACTCTCGGAGAAAGTTTTTTAAGCCCCGAAATAGATAAGGCGACCGAGATTGACGACGTTCTCGAAAAAATAGTGTCGGGCAGCGCCGCGCTCATTATAGACGGCGTCGCTACGGCGTTTTGCTTCGGGCTTAAAAAGTACGACAAGCGCGCAATCGCCGAACCCCCTACTTCCACCGTCATAAAAGGTCCGAGAGAAGGGTTCGTCGAGAGTTTGCAGGTCAACGTAAGCCTTATGCGAAGAAAACTGCAAACGCCGAAACTGAAATTCAAATACCTTTCCGCGGGGAAATATTCCGACACTTCCGTCGCGCTCTGCTATATAGACGGGATCGCCGACAAGGAAGTTCTGTCCGCCGTGGAACGGAAAATAAAAGAAATCAACATAGACGCCGTGCTAGATTCTTCCTATATATCCAAGTTTTTGGGCGAACATAAGACTTCTCTTTTTAAACAGATGGGAAACACCGAAAAACCCGATATTCTCGCGGCGAAAATTCTGGAAGGCCGTATCGCCGTTTTGGTCGACGGCTCGCCCATCGCCCTTACTATCCCGTATCTTCTGGTAGAAGACTTTCAGAGTCCCAGCGACTATTACAGTTCTTCTTACAGCGCGACGGTAGCAAGGGGGCTACGGTTTCTCGCGGTGTTCATATCGGTGTTTCTGCCTGCGTTTTTCGTCTCGGCGGAACTTTTTCACCTGCAACTTATCCCGCTTTCCTTTCTTCTTACGATAGTAAACAGCATAAAAGGGATACCGCTGTCGCCGAGTTACGAAATGTTTTTCACCCTTTTAATATTCGAAATACTAAACGAAGCCAGCGTGAGAATGCCAAGATACGTCGGTATGGTCGTGTCAATAGTAGGCGGACTCGTGCTCGGCGAAACGGCGGTTACCGCCGGTATCATTTCCGCGCCCGCGCTTATGATAATCGCCCTTTCGGGAATATGCCTTTACACCGTGCCTGAACTCGAACAAACCTTTTCGGTAATACGGCTTTTGTTTCTCGTTATAGGCGGTTCGGTGGGCGTTTACGGACTGCTTATCGCTTCCGCGGGGCTTATAATATATCTCGTATCCTTCGAAAATTACGGCACGCCGCTTATGGCGCCGTTTTCGCCGCTTATAACGAAAGACCTTAAAGACGGCGTATATAAGGGCTTTATGATAGAACAGTCTATCCGCCCGCTGTCCCTTAAAGTAACCAACAGGAGAAGGATCGCAGAAAAGGGGGAAAAAGATGGATAAAGCCTTGAAAACGCGACAGGTATGCCTGTTTTTTATAATTTTTCTGCCCGTTATAAAGTTTTTTATGATGCCGAGCGTCGTGGCGACGCATAGCGGCAGGGATATGTGGATAGCGGTGCTTTTAAATATTCTTATCGACTTTCTTACGGTTTTTACCGTAATATTTACGGTAAAAGACGAAAACTGCGACTTTTTCACGCTGGTGAAAAAAAGGTACGGAACGGCGTTTTATAAGGCGGTTACCGCCATCTACGCCGCGTTCTTTCTGTTGAAAACGTTTCTTTGCGTCAACGAACAGAAAGACTACGTCGAATACACCCTTTATATGACCGACCCCAACGTTCTTACCTTTATGCCGGTATTCATAATAATATTCTATCTGTGTCTGCAAAAACTCCGCGTGTGGGGACGGGTTGCCGACGGGATATTCATAATCGCCCTTTTCGGATACGCGCTGCTTTTCGCCCTGTCCGTCCCGAACGTCGATTTCAACGAACTTTTACCGATAGGTAAGGTCGGGATGAACGGCGTTTTCGGCGGGATAAAGGCGTCGCAGAACTGGTTCGGCGACGGGGCGTACTTTCTGTTTCTCGTCGGAAACTATAAAAAAAGCGGGAAAAGCACCCTTAAAATACTGCTTTCTTTTGCCGCGGCGGGATTTATCGTCTTGTTATTTTCGGTGATATTCTACGGGACGTTCTCTTCCGTCGCCTTCCGCCAGAGATTCGCCCTTACCGAAATAAGCAAATACACTTCCGTCATAAACAACATAGGAAGGTTCGACTATATCGCGCTGTTTATCCTTTTGCTTACCGCGATATTTTCTCTTTCTCTGCCCTTTTATTTTTCGGTAAGACTCATAGCGGAAACGATAGGCGTCAAACGCGTGAATATCGTAGCCGCGGCGGTTATTATATGCGCCGCCGCCTTTCACCTGTTTTTAAGCGAATATTTCGTTACGGTGGAAAGATTCGTAACGGGAACGGCGGGCTGGTATTTTCTCTTTTTCGGAAGCGTGTTCCCGATAGTGCTTTCCCTTACCATGATACGGAGAAGAAAAAATGAAACTCAAAAAGTATAAAATATTCCTATTTCTGCTCGCCGCCGTGCTTTTGCTGTTTTTCTCCAACGATTTCGGACTTATCGACGTGGAAAAAACGGCGATAATCACCGCCGTCGCCGTGGATAAGGACGGCGACCGCTACAAGGTAACGGCGCAGATAGCCGTGCCCGAAGCCACCGACGTCAACGCCGAAAACCAGCGCGCACAGATATACGGAACGGGCGGAACGGTGGGCGCGGCGATAAAAAATATCGGCGACACTTCGGGGTGGTTCCCGCAACTTGCTTTCTGTAACCTTATAATTCTCGGCGAAAACCTTGCGGACACCGACCTTGTCAGGGTTCTGGACTACTTTTCCAAAACTTTGCGTATGCAGGATTCCGCACTTACCGTTATGTCGGAAGGAAACGCCGCGGATATCCTTAAACTTTCCACACCGCTCGACCATATTTCTTCGTTTGCCCTGCAAAAGATACTTTTAAAAAACGCGGGGCTTAACCGCGATATAGCGCACTGCGACGTAAAGACTTTCTGTCTTAATTACTACTCGGTCTCGGAATCGTCGTATATGCCCTATATAAAGGTCGTTTCCCAAAAACGTGAAAACTCCGAAAACGAAAACGGCGGCGGTGGCGGGGGCGATTCGCAGGCGCAGGGCGGCGTGAAAGGCACGGATATATTCAACGCAGACACTACGGCGATATTTTTAAAGGGCAGAAAAGTCGGGCTTCTATCCGACAAACAAACGCTCGCTTTCAACGCCATATCGGGAAACTTTTCTTCCACCACCGTGGAAGTGGACGATATCACCCCTTTGACGGAAGAAAACGACAACTGCCTTTTAACGGTATTGAAAAGCCGTTCTAAAACCTATCTTACCTTTGTCGGCGGCGACCCCGTTTACAACGTGGAACTCGACCTTTTCGTAAAGGTAAGCGACCGCAACTCGGCGGGCGCGGATTCGGAATACCTTAAAAATCTGCCGCTGCCCGTAAACGTAAAGGAAAAAGCCGAAAGCGATATCTACGGCTATATAGAGTCTTTGATAGAAGTATCCAAAAGTCTCGGGTGCGATTTTCTCGGCGTAAAAAAAGAACTGTACCGCCGTCATTACGGCAAGTACAGCGTTTATAAAGACGATATCTTAAATACTATGCGCTATTCGATAAAGGTAAACGTTCACGGGGAAAAATGATCAGAACTTTTTCGGCGCGGAATTTTTGTACACCGTAAACCTTACGGTATAACCGTTGGTAACTGTCTCTTCCCCTTCATTTTCGCACTTCCACTCGGGAAGCGCGTCTAAATTCTCGTAGAAAACTTCGGCTTTTCCGTCGGCTTTCACCTTGGTAACGTACGCCGTGTCGCAGTAAGGCAGCATGGTTTTATAAAACATAGCCCCGCCTATTACGAACACGTCGTCGGTATCGTAGTTTTTAAGCACTTCGGAAAGTTCCTTTAAGTCCTGCACTACCGTGCAGTCTTCCCGCTTTTCGCCGCCCGGGAAAAGCACTATATTCACGCGGTTTTTAAGCGGCTTGCCGCCCGGGAAAGACTTCAAGGTGTTAGAACCCATCACCACTACCTTGTTTAAAGTCATCTCTCGGAAATACTTCATGTCTTCGGGCAGGGAAAAAAGCAGTCCGTTCTTCTTTCCTATCCCCCACTTTTCGTCGACCGCAACGATACTTTTCATCAGACAGCCACCTCGAATTTTTCGTCTATTTTATTGTATTCGTAACCGACGAGCGCAAAATCTTCCACCTTAAAGTCGTAGAAATTCTTTACGTCCTTGTTAATTATAAACTGCGGGGCGGGATGCTCTTCGCTATTCAACATCTTTTCGACGACGGGAATATGCCTGTCGTAAATGTGCGCGTCGGCTATAACGTGCACGAGTTCGCCGACTTTTAAACCCGACACCTGCGCAAACATATGCACGAGCGCGGCGTACTGGACCACGTTCCAGTTGTTCGCCACCGCCACGTCGTTGCTGCGTTGGTGCAGTATGGCGTTGAGAGAGTTTCCCGATACGTTGAAAGTTACCGAATACGCGCAGGGGTAAAGGTGCATTTCGTGAAGGTCCTGAAAGTTATATATGTTGGTCATTATCCTTCTCGAGTGCGGGTTGTTTTTTAAGTCGAACAACACCCTGTCCACCTGATCGAACTCGCCTTCGGGATATTTATGCTTTACGCCGAGCTGATACCCGTAGGCTTTACCGATAGAACCCGTTTCGTCTGCCCAACTGTCCCATATATGGCTGTTTAAGTCGTGAACGTTGTTGGACTTTTTCTGCCATATCCACAAAATTTCGTCTATCGCCGACTTAAAAGCCGTCCTGCGCAGGGTTATTATGGGAAATTCCTTGCTTAAATCGTACCTGTTGACGACGCAGAACTTTTTTACCGTGTGCGCGGGCGTGCCGTCCAGCCATTTGGGGCGCACGGGATAATCGGTGTCCCACACACCCTCAGTTAATATCGCGTTGCACGTTTCTTTGAACAGTTTATCGGCGTAACTCATCTTATCCCCCTTAAAAAGCGTCTTTCCTTTGATTTTTCCAACGCCTCGCTATAAAACGCATAACCATACGTTTAGGCGTTATCTTCATAACGAAATACAAAAACTTATTGAATCCGCCCGGCACATATATCGCCTTATTTTTTCTCGCCGCTTTCAGCGATTTTACGGCGACGAAGTCGGCGGGCTTTGCCGAAAGTCTGCCCCAAAGTCCCTGTTCCTTTATGGATTGCACGACGTCGGGACGGGTGGGCACTCCGCCGGGAAGCACCGTGGTAACCTTTATCTTCCTGCTTTTAAGTTCGTAGCGGAGCGCGGTAAAAAAGTCCGCAAGAAACGATTTGGTGGCGGAATACAGCGCGAAATACGGCATGGGCGCAACCCCCGACATACTGCCGACGGTTATTATCTGTCCACCGCCCTTAATAAACGGCAAAAGTCCGTGGGTTATATCGACCGCCGCTTCGGCGTTTAAGCGTATCTGAAACAGCACCTTTTCGCGGGTATACTCGGCAAAAGGCTTCTGTATATCCGCGCCCGCGACGTTTATTATCCTGCCGAACGCTATCCCGCCGTTTTCTATATCGGAAAACATTTCCGCGCGTTTATCCTTATCGGTAAGGTCGCAGGCAAAGACGGATATTTTTATATCGGGGTTTACTGCAGACAGTTCTTTTTTCAGCGCGGCAAGTTTTTCTTCGCTCCTTCCCGTAAGGTAGAGATCGTCGCCTTTTTTGGCGCAGAGAAAACAAAACGCCCTGCCTATGCCGCCCGTAGCCCCGCTTATAAAGGTGTACGCCATACTATTTTGCCGTAAGCACCTTGCTGGTAACGCCGTTTATCATACCGAGTTTCCCCGAAAGCCCGTTTATCTTTTCCTGCGAAGCGTCCAAAACGACGCTTATTATATTGACTTCCTTGGGCTTATACGGAATACCCATTCTGCCTATCACGTAATCTCTGTATTCGTGTAAAAGCGAGTTTACGGTATCAACCGCCGAAATATCGTTGACTATTATCGTTATCACCGCTATTTTGTTTTCCATAAAACGCTCCCTTAATTTATCCGTTTTATTTATGATACCATATTACGCCCTTTTTAGCAATTAAATTGCCCTTTTTTGACTGCGATTTTTAATTTTTCTATCGCCCGCTTTTCTATCCGCGAAATATACGAACGGGAAATTTTCAAAAATCCCGCGACTTCTCTTTGCGCGTAGTTTCTGCCGCCTTTTAAGCCGTATCTTAAACACAGCACCGTGTATTCCCTTTCGGTAAGCGCGCCTTCTATGAACTTTAAGAATTTCTCCCGCTCTATGCTTTTATCCACCTTGTAGAAAACGTCGTCTTCCCCTTCGCAGAGAAGATCTATAAAGGTCAGTTCGTTGCCGTCCTTATCCGTGCCGATAGGGTCGGATAAGGAAACGTCGTTTTTATACTTTTTGTTCGACCTTAAAAGCATAAGTATCTCGTTTTCTATACACCTTGCGGTGTAGGTGGCAAGCACCGTGCCCTTGTCTTCCTTATAGGTGTTCACCGCCTTTATAAGCCCTATGCTCCCCACCGAAATAAGATCGTCGGTTTCCGCCGCGCCGGAATACTTTTTAACGACGTGCGCTACTAAGCGCATATTGTGCGAAATAAGTTTATCCCGCGCTTCCCTGTCGCCTTTGCGCATTTTTTCTATGCAGTCTTTCTCTTCTTCTTCGGAAAGGGGTTTGGGAAAGGAACTTCCCGTAAACACCGAACCGGCGAAAAAGGTTATCTTGCCGAGTAGAAACATAATGGCTTCGAAAATCATATAAGCCCCCTTTTAACGGAATACTTATACTTATGAAAAACCGCGACGCGCTATGCGGCACCGCTCGTCCGAAAAATTTTCTTTTTTTACGGCGTATACCTATTGACCTTTTAAAATACGGGCGTACAATGGTATCGGCGTTTGGAAAAAATAAAGGGAAGGTGGAAAGATATAGAATACTACTGTTTTATCGGCTGGCGTAATTTTTACGAAAGGCTGGGCACTTGCTACGTAAGTGGAAAGGATATTGAAAAAACCTTCCCTTAAAAGGAAGGTATGCTATGCAATACGCAAACGTATGGGAATATATGGGAAAGACGGCGGTTATCATCGCCGCGGCGGCGGGACTTATCGACTTCGTATTGAATAAGTTCTGTACAAAAACGCCGAAATTTTTGCTTCACTACGGCTCCGCCGTTCTTGCGGTCGCGGCAAATCTCATAGTGGACGCGATAGCGGAAGGAGAATTTGCATTTTCTTTGCAGGCGCTCTACGGCGGCGCCTTGTCCGCGTCGCTCGGAAAACTTCTGTCGTTTACCCTGATAAGGATAACAAACGGCGAAAAACCCGACGAAAACGCGATAGTTACTTTGATAGAAGGCTTGCTGTTTAACTATATTCCGTGCGACGACGTCAAAAAAGCGGCGACGGAAATAGCGGAAGCGATTATAGCGATAACAGACCCCGACCTTAATTCTCCCGAAACCGAAAAGAGAATAGCCGGAATAATTCTGCACAACGTCGAAGGCGTTACCGAGACGCAGGCGGATTCCGTAGCCCGACTTATCATCTCTTCGGTATATTCCTTTAAAAACTGAAAACCTTTAAAAACCCGCGGGCGATCTTCGCCCGCGGGTTTTTTATCTTAATTTTTAACTTGTCAGAACATACCTTCTATAAATTCGTCGGCGGAAAAGTCTTCCAGGTCTTCTATCTTCTCCCCCGTGCCGACGTAGTAAACGGGTATCTCCGTTTCGTAAGACAATGAAATTATGAACCCGCCTTTCGCCGTGCCGTCTATCTTGGTGAGTATTATCCCGTCGAGCCCTACGGCTTTATCGAATTCCGTTACTTGATTGTAAGCGTTCTGCCCCGTCGTGGCGTCTAACACTATCATTTTAAGGACTTGCCCGTTTTCGTACTCGCGCTCTAAAATTCGGTTCATCTTCTTCAATTCTTCCATAAGTCCCGATTTAACGTGCAGTCTTCCCGCGGTGTCTATTATAAGGACGTCTGTTTTTCGGGCTTTTGCGCTGACCGCCGCGTCGTAAACGACAGCCGCCGCGTCCGCGCCTTCCTGACTCTTTATTATCCTTACTTTCGCCCTGTCCGCCCAAACGGAAAGCTGTTCCGCCGCCGCCGCGCGGAAAGTATCTCCCGCCGCTATCGTAACGCTCTTCCCCATCTTTACGAACTTATACGCAAGTTTGCCGATTGTCGTAGTCTTGCCGACGCCGTTTATCCCCACCACCATTATCGCGACGGGGAATTTTATCTCTGTTCTGTCGGCAAAGTCCAGCGTTTCCTTTAACTCTCTCTTTAACTCCGCTACGACGAATTCTTTATCCCTGCACTTGTCCTTTATCGCGTTTTCCTTTAACTCTTCCACTATTTCGAGAGAAGTGGACACCGAAACGTCCGACGATATGAGAAGGTCTTCTAACTCTTCGTAAAACTCGTCGCCGAGTTTGTTTTTCGAGAATATATCGGAAAGTTTTCTGCTTATGCCTTCCTTGGTTTTGGCGAGCGCCGCCTTTATTTTACCGAAAAAACCCATACTCTTCCCCGTTTAAGCGAGATTTCTGCCCGCGTCGAAGTCCGCGGCGTCGGAAAGTTTGACCGACACCGTTTTGCTCACGCCCTTTTCCTGCATGGTAACGCCGAACAGCGCGTCGGCAAGTTCCATGGTCGGCTTTCTGTGGGTTATGACTATAAACTGCGTGTCTTCCGAGAACTTCTTTAAATACCTTGCGAACCTGTCGACGTTGGCTTCGTCGAGCGCCGCTTCTATTTCGTCCAACACGCAGAACGGCATGGGACGCATCCTTAATATCGCGAAAAGTATGGCGATCGCGGTGAGCGCCTTTTCCCCGCCCGATAAAAGGGAAAGTTTTTGCAGTTTCTTTCCCGGGGGTTCGGCGATTATCTCGACGCCCGCTTCCAACTTGTCTTCGTGTTCCGAATAGTCCATTTCCAGCATCGCCCTGCCGCCGCCGAAAAGTTCTTTGAATATCTGCTGGAAATTCTTGTTTATCTTGTCGAAACCTTCGTCGAAACGGGTGAGCATTTCCGCCTTTATCTTGTCTATCGCTTCCCTTAGGTCGCTTTCGGCTTTTTCAAGGTCTTCCTTTTGCGTCGTCATCTCGTCGTAACGCTCTTTTAAGAGTTTAAAATCTTCTATAGCGGCGGCGTTTATCGCACCCATAGCCGCTCTCTTTCTGCGAAGTCTCGCTATCTCCCCTTCGCCGAAGTTTGCGTCGTAGCCGTCTTCCTTGTACTTTAACGCCGTCTCGTAAGTTAAGCCGTACTCGTTTTCCACTGTTTCCCCGAGATGCTCTAAATCGGAATCTATTTTGGCGAGCGCTATCTCTTCCGCGTGCCGTTTTTCGAGTATCGCGCTCATTTCTTCGGCAAGCGCGCCGCGAAGCGCGTCGCTTTTATTTAACTGTTCTCTCAAAGACGCCTTGCGTTCTTCGATATTTTCTATGTCGGCGCGTATGGCGTTCACCACGTCCTGTTCTTCTTTCGTCAGCGCGACCTTTTCCTGATCCAGCCTTAACTGTTCCACTATATCCCTTGCGCCGTCGTTGCTTTCCTTTAACCGCTTTATGTTTTCGCGGGCTTCTTCCGCGGCGTTCTTCAAGCGTTCCGCTTCCTGCGTAAGGGCGGCTATCTTTCCTTTCGCTTCGGTTATCTTTACCTGTATTTCGGTGCTCTTTAACGAAAGTTCGTCCCGCTGTTTTTTAAGCGCGTCGTATTCCGCCTGATATTTGTCCGCCGAACCTTCCGCCGCCTTTTTGTCCTTTTCGAGTCTTTCGCCGCCGACGGAAAGAGAAGATATGTGCCGTTCGGTCTCGCCGAGTTTTTCTTTGACGGAATCTATAAGCACCGCCGTGTTCTCGGCTTCTCTGTCGAGTTCCGACAGCGATTTTTCGTACGCCGACTGCTTTTCCCGTTCCACCATAATCGACTGCCGAGTGCCGTTATAGGAATCGTTAAGAAATTCGAGATCGGAAAAACAGTTGTCCCGCTTTTTCTCGAATTCCGCCTTTTCCGCCTTTAATTTTTCCATCTTAGCGCGGTTTTCCGCAAGCTGTTCGGCGTTTTCTTCTATCCGTCTGTCGGAAGAAAGCACGCCCGAATACTCCGCCCTTCTCGACCCGCCGGTCATAGAACCCTGCGTCGAGAACACGTCGCCGTCCAGCGTTACTATCTTAAACGAAAACCCGTATTTATCGGCTATTCTTCTGCCGTTTTCGAGGGTGTCCACTATAAGGGTGTTGCCGAGAAGGTTGGATATTACGTTTTCGTACTTTTTATCGTACTCCACTATCTCGTTGGCAACGCCCAGTGCGCCGTTTTCCTTTAAGGCGACAGTAACTTCCGCGCTCGTTACACGGGGTTTTACCGAAGTTATCGGCAGGAAGGTAACCCGCCCGAGTTTGTTGGTTTTTAAGTATTCTATAAGGTATCTGGCGTCGTCGGTGGTTTCGGTAACGACGTTCTGCGCCCCTGCGCCCAAAGCCGTTTCCAGCGCGATATCGAATTTTTTATCGCTCTTTATAAGTTCCGCGACCACGCCTTTTATACGCTTTTTCACTTCGGCGTCCGTTCTCGCGCCGTTCATTAAAAGTTTTACCGACTGCGAATACCCTTCGTACCGCTCTTTCATATCGCGGTAGAAATTGTCTTTCGTAACGAGACTCGTTATAAGCGAATTTAAGGAAAACATCTTGTTTTCTATCGCGGCTACGCTCTCGTTCAATTCTCTTATCTCGTCTTCTTTTTCGGAAATACGGTTTTTCCCCGACGACGCTTCTCTGTCGAGTTCGTCTATCCTTTGGTCGGTCTTTTCCTTTTCTCCCCAGATGTCCTTTATTTTAAGGTCGATAGCGGCGGCTTTTTCTTCCAGTTCCGAAAGTTTGTCCGTTAAGTTGCTCTTTTCCGCCGAGATCGTGCCTTTATTCATTTTGAAGTCGGACAGCGATTCTATACTCTCTATTATCTTCTTGCGGCTGTTTTGGGCAAGTTCTTCGCCGAGCGCCAACCTTTCCGCAAGACTTAAAAGTTTGCGGGAATAATCTTCCGCCTTTTCCGACAGGTCTTTTAAAAGTTTTTCGGCGTCTTTTCTTTCCTTGTCGCAGGTAACGTATTCGGCGTCCACTTCGCTTATTACGTTTTCGTTCTCTTTTATCTCGTTTTCCGTCCTTTCTATCTGCCCCGAAAGGAAAGCAATCTTCTCTTCGAGAAGCCTTTTCGCACCCGAAGATTTTTCCATACCGACGCGCTTTTCCAAAAGTTCGTCGTTGAGTTTTTTAAGCCTTTCGTCGGTTAAAGAAATGTCTTCGAACACCTTTTCGTAGTCCGCCTGCGCCTTTTCGCCTTCCGCTCTTTTTAACGCCGCCTGTTCGTCGAGTCCCGCTATCCTTAAATTTATCTTGCCCTTTGCGATTTCCACGCCGTCCGCTTTGGCGATATAGGTGTTGAGTTCGTGCCTTTTCAGTTCTTCCGAAAGTTCGTTGAACTCCTTTGCTTTATCCGCCTGACGGGACAGCGGTCCCATCTGGTTTTCTATCTCCGAAAGTATGTCGCCGTAACGCACGATATTTTCTCTGGTGCGTTCGAGTTTCCTTTCCGACTCAACCTTTCTCGATTTGAATTTCGCTATCCCCGTGGCTTCTTCGAAGATAAGTCTTCGATCTTCGGGCTTTGCGGACATTATCTCTTCCACCTTGCCCTGACCTATTATGGTGTATCCTTCCTTACCTATGCCGCACTCGTGCAGAAGATCGACGATGTCCTTTAATCTCGCCTGCTGTTTGTTTATGTAATATTCGCTTTCGCCGCTGCGGAAAAGTTTGCGGGTGATTATGACTTCGTTGTAATCTACGTCGAATATTCTATTGCTGTTATCGAAATACAGCGACACTTCGCAGTAAGAAAGGGATTTCCTGTTCTGCGTGCCCGCAAAAATAACGTCTTGCATACTGCTGCCGCGAAGACTTTTCGCCGACTGCTCGCCGAGCACCCAGCGTATGGCGTCGGCGACGTTGGATTTGCCGCAACCGTTAGGTCCGACTATCCCCGTTATGCCGTTGCCGAATTTTATTTCCGCCTTATCCGCAAAAGATTTAAAGCCGTATAATTCAACCTTCTCGAAATTCAAAATTCTTACCGTCCTGATTTTTTGGTTTTGTTTAACTTATCGAGCGCTTTTTTCGCCGCTTCGCTTTCGGCTTTTCTTACCGAACTCCCTTTGCCTTCCGCTATCTTAACGCCGTTGAGAAGTACCGCCGCGCGGAAGGTCGGCAAGTGTTCCGGTCCCGTTTTCGACAGCGTTTCGTAGGAAAGACTGCCTGCTTTACGCTTCTGAACGTATTCCTGCAAAAGGTTCTTTTCGCTGACTCCGACCTTTTTTTCCGATTGCTTTTCCTTTTCTTCGAAACTTTTTATAAGGGTGTTTCTGACGAACTTTTTAGCCGCGACTATCCCGCCGTCTATATAAATGCCGGCGACCAGCGCTTCAAATATGCTGGAAAACAGTTTCTCTTCGAAACTCGAAGTCTTTTCCTGTCCTTTACCCAAAAGAACGTACTCGTAAAGCCCGAGTTTTTTAACCGCCGCAAGCAGCGGCTCTTTCGCCACCATCTGCGCCCTGAACGCAGTTAGTTTTCCTTCGTCCCCCGCCCTGTTTTTGAAAAGATACTCGGTAACTATAAACTCTATCACGGCGTCGCCGAAAAACTCCAAAAGTTCGTTGTCGCTTTCTCCGTGTTCGTAGGCGTAGGAAGAGTGAGTAAAACATTGACGGAGCAACATTTTATCCTTGAATTCGTAGCCGATTCTCTCTTCTATCTCCGAAAGGTCGAATATCATCATACCAAAAGGCTCGCACCCGTGCTTTCGAGTTTGTTTTTTATTTTGTCCTTTAAGTCGAATTCCGCGTAGGAAACGGCTTGCAGGACGGTGTTTCTTATAGCGATGCGTTTGGAAGATCCGTGTGCTTTGAGTACGGGTTTATTTACTCCCAAAAACAGCGCGCCGCCCTTGTTGTTGAAATCGAGGGTGTCCTTTAACCCTTTAAGGGGCTTTCTTACGAAAAGTCCCCCTATCTTGCCGCGCAAAGAAGAAGTTATCGCGCCTTTTACCGCCGTCATGACCGTCTTTGCCGCGCCTTCTATACTCTTTAAGGCGATATTGCCCGAAAACCCGTCGGCGACGACGATATCCGCTTTCCCCGAAAGGATATCGCGCGCTTCCATATTGCCTATGAAATTTATGCCTTTAAGTCCTTTAAGCAAGGGAAACGCCTCGTGATTCAATGCGTTACCCTTTTCGTCTTCCGTGCCGTTGGAAAGAAGGGCGATCTTGGGGTCTTTTATCCCGCTTTCTTCGGCGTAGACCGCCGCCATCACCGCGAACTGTACGAGATTTATCGCCTTGCAGTCGGCGTTCGCGCCCGAATCGGTCAGAAACACCTGCCCGCCCGAAAGGGTAGGCAGCGCAGGACACAGCGCGGGACGGGATATTCCTTCTATCCTGCCGAGTTTAAGCGTCGCGGCGACCAGCACCGCGCCCGTAGACCCCGCCGAAACGAAGGCCTTTATCTCGTCGTTTTCCTTTAATTCCTTTATGCCCTTTACTATCGAACTGTCGGGCTTTCTCCTTACGGCGACCGTCGGTTCTTCTTCGCAGGTTATAACGTCTTTGGCGTCGAATATTTCGACGCGCGACGCGTCGTAAGTATAGCCCGAAAGTTTTTCCTTTATTATATCTTCGTCGCCGACGAGCACCGCCGTAAAGTCTTCTCTTTCCTTTATCGCAAGCAGCGTTCCCGCGATAACTTCTTCGGGAGAATTATCGCCCCCGAAAGCGTCTATCATTATTTTCATAATATTTCCTTAATCGAGATTTCCGAAAGTTCTCGGGAACGGCAATACGTCCCTTATGTTGTTTATTCCCGTAAGATACATGACCATACGTTCGAACCCAAGCCCGAATCCCGAGTGCGTTACCCCGCCGTACCGCCTTAAATCGAGATAGTTGCGGTAGTCTTCTTCCTTTAAGTTACACTCTTTCATGCGGCGGCGGAGAACTTCGATACGCTCTTCTCTCTGACTCCCGCCGACGAGTTCCCCTATCCCGGGAACCAAAAGGTCGCTTGCGGCGACGGTCTTGCCGTCGTCGTTTAGGCGCATGTAAAACGCCTTTATCTCTTTGGGATAGTCGGTCAGAAACACCGGTTTTTTGAAAACCGTTTCGGTAAGATACCTTTCGTGTTCGCTCTGAAGGTCAACGCCCCAGTAAACGGGCGCGTCGAAACGGTCTTTTACTTCCGATAAAATGTCTATCGCTTCGGTATAGGAAAGGCGCTTAAATTCGTTGTCTAAAACGTTGTTAAGCCGTTCTATAAGCCCCGTGTCCACGAACTTGTTGAGAAATTCAAGTTCGTTGCGGCAACTTTCCATAACGTAGGATATTATATATTTTACCATGCTTTCGGCGCAGTCCATATCGTCTTTAAGGTCTGCAAACGCCATTTCGGGTTCTATCATCCAGAATTCCGCCGCGTGGCGCACGGTGTTGGAGTGTTCCGCCCTGAAAGTCGGTCCGAAAGTATAGACGTTGGCGTAAGCCATGGCGAAATTTTCCACGTCCAGCTGTCCCGAAACCGTCATAAGTGCTTTCTTTCCGAAAAAGTCCTTCGAGTAATCGACCGCGCCTTTTATTTTGTCGAGATCTAACGTGGTAACCTGAAACATCGCGCCAGCGCCTTCGCAGTCGCTCCCCGTGATTATGGGGGTGTGAACGTACACGAATCCGCGTTCGTTGAAAAACTTATGAATAGCGAAAGCCGCTTCGCTGCGAACTTTAAACACCGCGTTGAAAACGTTGGTCCTCGGACGCAGGTGCGGGATAGTTCTCAAAAACTCCAGGGTGTGGCGTTTTTTCTGCAAGGGATAGTCGGGCGTGGACGCGCCGAGTATCTCTATTTTATCGGCGTTTATCTCGAAAGGCTGACTCCGTTCCGGCGTTAAAACGAGTTTCCCCGTTACCGAAAAACACGCGCCTACGTTACTCGCCGCAACTTCGTCGTAATTATTTACTTTTTCCCTTTCGAATACTACCTGACAGTTCTTGAAATACGAACCGTCGTTGAGTTCTATAAACCCGAAAGACTTGGAATCCCTTATGGTCTTCGCCCAGCCGCAGACGGTAACCGTTTGTCCCGCAAAGTTCTGCGGGCAGTCAAAAATAAGTTTTAAAGCAGTTCTTTTCATACGGTACACCTTACTTAATTTTCCGCTATATATAGTGGTACTTATAGAGTATAGCACACAATAAGGGATTTTACAACTGTTTTAAGGCTGAAAAGCCGTATTAAATGCCGCCTTGCGGCAAAACGACCGAAAATCTCTTTATTCGCTTGTAAAAATTCCTCGGCGGTGGTATAATCGTATTATCGAAAAAGGGGCGGGAACTACCGAAAAATGGCTTATCGCAACGACACGGAATTAAAAAACGCGCCAACCGGCAAAAGCGGAACGGCGACGAATATCCACGGCGAAAAGATAAATTTTCTCGGCGACAATAAGATATACGTCGAAAACCGCAACCTAAAAAATCTCGCCCGCTCGGAGCGGAACGAGACGGAAGCAAAACCTTCCGCAAAGAAGACGAAAAACTACGCCCTGTCGAAGATAATATCCTATTTCGTGGCGATAGTGGGCGCGGCGGTCATCGGGATAGTGTCCGTGGAACCCATAACTTCCCTGTTCGGCGGAGGGCTTTTACCCGAAAATCAGATTTCCGTGAGTTTCTCTCTCTACGAGGAAAGCAACGGCGTAAGTTACGAAGTAAAAATAACCGACTATAAAATAAAAGACGAATTGACGGTTATTCTCGAAGACGATTTCCAAGCGATAGCAAAGCACCTTATAATTATGCAAAGCCCCGACTATGATAACGATCAGAACTCTTACGAAGAACGGCGGGCAAAAGCCGAAGAAGCGGGGTACGAGATATATTACGGGGAAACGAGCGAAGAGGATAACGCGATATTTTTCTACGGCGAGTTTTTCGAGATAGATATAGAAACCAAGGTATTCGGCTTTAATATCTACGACGGTTCTCGGCTTATTTACAAGACGGAATTATCCGCTTCCGTGATAGCGGATCAAGATAATCAATAAAAATCATTTACGGAGCAAACAATGAAAGACAAAAAGAAAGGCAAAAAAGTTCCCGTCGCGCTCGTGGCGTTCTGCGTATTCGCCGCGGCGACGATAGTCATCACCGTTTTTTCGGGAAAAATATTCGGCTTAAACTCGGTGTTCCGCGATAACGTCAGCGAAAACACCTTCGTAAACACGCTGTACGGCAAGATACCCGCCCTGCTTCGCACTGTTCAGATAATCACCGTCGGTTGGGGCGTTTCCTGGCTTATCAGGTTTCTCCTTACCAAACTGCTCGCCCGCGACAACCGCAGTACCACGATAATAAAACTCATAAACAACTTTCTGAAATATCTTATCGTGATAATAGAAATATTTATGATACTCGGCGCGTGGGGCGTCGATACGGCGACGCTGCTTGCCAGCGCGGGGATTTTAAGTCTTATCATAGGTCTCGGCGCACAGAGCCTTATTTCCGACATACTCGCCGGGGCGTTTATCGTCTTCGAAGACGAATTCCGCGTGGGCGATATCGTCATAATAGACGGCTGGCGCGGCAGCGTTGAAGAAATAGGCATAAGGGCAACGAAAATAATAGACTGGCAGGGAAACATAAAGATAATAAACAACAGCGAGATATCCACCATAATAAACCAGTCGAAAGAACTTTCCGTTACCACCTGCGTCGTTTCCGTAGGCTACGGCGAATCTATTCCCAAAGTGGAACTCGTCATCAAAAACAATCTTGAAAAGATAAAGGCGGCTATCCCCGAAATCGTGGAAGGTCCTTACTATAAAGGCGTGGATAAACTTTCCGCGTCCAGCGTCGACCTTCTGTTCGTGGCGACGGTAAAGGAAAACGACTACTACGTCGTGCAGAGAGCCTTAAACCGCGAAATAAAGAATATTTTCGACGCAAACGGCATAACGATACCTTTCCCGCAGATAACCGTAAGTTACGCCGACAACGGCAAAGTTTCGGTGTCGGAAAAGGACGTTAAAAAGGCGGATAAATTCGTCGTCGAACAAAGGACCGTATCCAAAAATCTGGAAGACACCAATTCATAAAAAACGAAATTTAAAACTTTGCGGCGCGCCCGAATCGGGCGCGCCGCAAAATTTTCCCCCGTACGTTTTCCCCCTTAATTACGATCTTCTTTTCGAAAGTTTATACTCGTACATTTTCTTATCCGCTTCGTCTATAAGCCCTTCCATATCCGCACCCGAAACGTCTTCGGTATACGCCCAACCGAAGGAGACGCTTACGCCCTTTTCTTTGGTCTTACGCTCAAAACGTATGAGCATATCCGCCACTTGCATAGGCGCGCTATCCTTCACTATCGCGGCGAATTCGTCTCCGCCTATCCTGAAACAATCCTTCCCGAAGCAATCGGTTATGCACTCCGCGGCAACGCATATGTGCTTATCCCCCGTCTTATGCCCTTTCGTATCGTTGGTGTTTTTGAGATAATCTATGTCGAAAAGAAGGATGGCGACGGGACCTTTGCTTTCCTTTAAGTCCGCCATATACTGTTGGTAACAGTGGCGGTTGGGAACGCCCGTCAGCGCGTCCGTATCGGCGGCGGCACGCAACATTTCTTCCAGCGCGTCGCGCCCGCGGGACGTCTCGTTGTACGCAAAAGAAACGGTCCTTACCTCCCTTAACCCGTACATTTCTTTAAGGTCCTCGCCTGTGGGTATCGTTTTAGCCATAAGAATAAGCGGACGAACCATCTGAAAATAAAGCACCGACGCACTTGCGGCAAGAATAACTATCGTGGCTATCGTACATATCCACATAGTCGTACGCTGAACGTGTACCTTGTCGCTCATTTCGCCCGCAACGGCGTTTGAATTGCCCTGTATTATCCCCACGCACGTGCCGACGTTTTCCGAAACGTCGCGTCTCGCCCTCGCATACGCCGAATCGGCTATCAGGTCTATCGCCTCTTCCTGTGCTCTTGCGGTGTCAAAGTCTTGTTCTTCCTGACTTAAATCAGACAAAATGCTCTTAAGATACGGTATAAACTCGTATTTGGGATTATCGCTCGGTAAAGGATATTCGGAATTTATGAGTGCGATGGCTTTCAGTTGCGTTTCCACCATAAATTCGGCGTTCTCTACGGCGACTTTCAGCGCGTCTTTCGCGGGTTTCGGTACGTCGTAGGTATCGAATCTCGCAAGCAACGCCTCGCCGAAGTCTGGATTATCGTGCAGTTCCTTTGCGTATGCGTTGACACTGCCGACGTTGCTTTCGTCTTCCGGTTTAAGGACGTAACTACTGGTGGTCTCCGAAAGGAGTCCCACGCTCGACACGAGCGAAGACGCTTCCTGCGTGTATCTGCCGGCATTCTGCATCGTCCGACTTAATTGAGAGGTGGTCGCGCTTATTTGCACTATCAGCACTATTATTACGGTATGCAGAATAAAAAGTACCGCTATTATGGGCAGCATAATCTTTTTCGCCGCTATACCGCCCGTTCTTTTTTTTGTTTTCAATACGTTCCCCCTGTCTTTTCACGCACGAAACGTGCGGGAAAAGAGATTTTTCTTACGAAATTTTCCGCTTTACGCACGAGGTTTTGCAATATAAAAAAGCACCACGTCTTTAAGCGTGTTCATCTCGGCGACCTTATCGGTCGTTTCGTCCTGTTTTACTATTTTGCCCGACGTCGAAAGTTTTTTACCGAGTTCGAGCATGGCGTGGGCGGTGGAAAAATAAAAAGTTTCGGGATCGTCCAACTCCCTTACGCTCCCGTCTTTAAGCCCCTCTTTATAGGCGGCAAAGAAAATATCTTTGAACAGTTCCACGCCCGCGGAATACTCCTCCAAAGGTCCGCTCCCTTCGGATATAACGTACGCATCGAATTCGCTTACGAATTTGTAGAACTCGGGGCTGTTTGTCAGCACGCCGACGTAGTTTTCGTAAAACGCCCGTATCTTCGAGTACCCGTTACCGTCTCTGCGCGGACGGAAATACTCGGTGTATGCCTTTCTTTGCAAACTTTCCGCAACCGCGATTACCATATTCTGCTTGCGCTCGAAATAACGGTACACCGTCGCTTCTCCCACTCCCGCCGCTTTCGCTACGTCGCGCACGGTAACTTCGTTTATCGACTTATTCAAAAAAAGATCCGTCGCCACGTCCGTTATAAAATTTCTCTTCGCATCCCTGATAGTCATAATATCTTACCTTCTCGGTCTCTCTTTGTTTTTGATAGATAAACGCTCTTTTTGATAGTCTAACTATCAATAGAATACACCGCGCCGACTTTTTTGTCAACGGTTTTTAAAAAATTGTATGATTTTGCGGCAAATAAAAACGCTCCGCCCGAAAACCGAAAGTTTTCGGGCGGAGCGAAAGTTAAAATTTTTGTAAAATTATAAAACTTTTAAGCCGCGTTTATTATTCGACGGTCGCGCCGAACGGCACGAAGGAAAGTTGCGCCAGCTTAAAGCACTGCTTACCGAACGGTATGCCTATTATGGTAATACACCATAATAGTCCAGCGATAAAGAACCCGATAGCAAGTTCCAGCCCTCCGAATATCACCCATATAACGTTTGCTATCGGGTGTTTACCGAAATCGCTGTTGATCTGCTTTCCGAAAGGCCAGAACATCAGTTTTGCCATCTTAAAACACTGCGTTCCGAAGGGTATGCCTATTATGGTAACGCACCATAAAAGCCCTATAAAAAAGTAGGCAAGCCCCGACCATAGTCCCGTAAGGATAAACCAAAGTATGTTTCCTAACGTTTTCATAAAAATCTCCTTTTACGTTTTATTATAGATCGCAGATCTTCGTTCTTAAAGCCGTGATACGCTTCGCGGTCATCCTTTCCCGAAATTACGATTCGAACTCGGTTATCTCGGCAAGGAAAGGAAATTCGCGGTATTTTTCCGCGTAGTCGAGTCCGTAGCCTATAACGAACCCGCAGGGGATATCGAAACCGACGTAGTCGGCGGAGATGTCCACTTCCCTGCGCTCTTTTTTATCGAGAAACGCGCATATCTTGACCGACGCGGGACGCTTTTTCTTTAAAAGTTCCACAAAGTAAGAAAGCGTTTTGCCGCTGTCGACTATGTCTTCCACTATTATCACGTCTTTGTCTTCTATCTCGGCGGTGATGTCGGAAATAAGTTCCATATGCCCGCCTTTCGTGCCGTTGCGGTAACTCGACAGCCTTGCAAAGTCTATCATGAGCGGAAGTTCTATATTCTTAGTAAGGTCGGCGAAAAAATACACCGCGCCTTTCAACATACATATGATAACGGGCTTTTTGTCCCGATAATCTTCCGTAATGGTTTTGCCCAGCTCCTTTACCCTTCTCTGAATCTGTTCTTCGGTGAGTAAGATTTTGTATTTATCCATATTCTACCCTTTGCGCGTAATCAATTGTAGCACGTTTTCCGTCTTCTTGTCAACTTTTACGTCGAGAGAAACCGCAACCCCGAAAATCGCAAGCACTCTGTTGCCCACGGCTATCACCGGAAAGTCGTCCCTATCCTTTCTCGGTATTTTAAGGTCGGAATAATAGTCCGAAAGATTTTTCGTGCCGCCGCCGAATTTCTTTATGTGATCCCCGCTCCTGCGGTTCCGTACGACGGCGTCGGCGGGTATCTTGTCCCCGTCGACGAAAAGTCCGCCTGAAAGGTCTTTTGGCGCGGGCGTTTTTATCACAGCGTAAGCCTTTCCCCCGAAAGTAAACTCCCCTATGCCGAAGGACATTACCCCGTCGCGGGGTTTTTTTGCGTTTTTAAACAGCGATATAACGTCGTACTCTCTTATCGCGACGACGTTTCGGGGAAGATTGACGGATTTCCCCGTTTCCTTGTCCGCAAGTGCGCATACATCTTCCGCATGCACCCGCTCGTAGTCCCTTTCTATCCCGAGCTTTTTAAAGCAGATTATCGCTGCCCTGCGTATAAGCACGGGGTCGGCGGGAAGCCGTATTTCCGCACAGGTCTTGTTCGCCGATACGATCTTCGCCGCTTGCCTGTCGAGATACGCGTCTTCTTTCGCCGCGATGCGCGAAAGCCTGTAAACCCCGCTTTCCGCCTCCGGAAACGCCTTTTCCACGGCGGGAATCACGTTGTGGCGGATATAATTTCTGGTGTAATCGTCCCGTAAGTTGGTCTCGTCGGTAACGAAAGGTATGTTATGCAGTTTTACGTATTCGGATATCTCTTGCTTTTTCACCCCGATAAACGGGCGCAGGATAACGTCGCCGTGGTTGGTTACCCCCGCAAGCCCCTTTATCCCCGTGCCGCGGAAAAGGTTTATAAGCACCGATTCCATGTTGTCTTTTAGGTGGTGCGCGGTGAAAATCACGTCGCACTTGCCGCTTTTAAAGGCGTCGTTAAAACACTCGTAACGCAAAATTCTCGCCGCCTGTTCGACGGTGAGTTTTTCCGTTTCGGCTTTCCTTAAGGAGTTTACGGAATAGGATATGCAGGGAACGCCGTTTTTTTCGCAATAATGCCTGACGAATTCGGAATCTTTCAGAGAAGATTCCCCCCTTATGCCGTGTTCTACGTTGATACAGACGACGTTAAAGGAATACCTGTCCTTTACGGAAAGGGTAAAATGTAAGAGCGCCATAGAGTCTTCGCCGCCCGAAACCGCCACCGCGACGGTCTTATTTTTAAGGGATTCGTCTATAAAAAGGGGTTGCATAGATATATTGTAACATACCGAAAAGACAAAAAACAAGTTTTCGGTAAATTATAATTTAAAATTTTTAAGAAGAAACGTTTGACAAAAAAGGGATTAAGGTATATTATATATAGGCACTCTGAAAAGAGCGTATATCGCGGGATGGAGCAGTCCGGTAGCTCGTCGGGCTCATAACCCGAAGGTCAGGTGGTTCAAATCCCCTTCCCGCAACCAAAAACGAAAGGCAGGTTACCCCTGCCTTTTGTTTTTGTATGAGTTTAAGGAAAATCAAGGGGATTTGAACCACCTGATTTACTTTCTATGAGCACGCTTTCGCCAACGTATAGCGGGTATTAAGAAAACCCCGTGGGCGAAAGGGGATCGCTATCCGCCGTAGGCGGTAGCCTTTTTGCGGAGCAAAAAATAACCCGAAGGAAACCCCTACCCCTTCCCGCAACCAAAGCAGTGGATCGAAAAGTCTTTTGTCTTTTTGACCCATTTTTATATTTTTAAAGGCGCTTAAAATCTTAAACGCCTTTAATCTTCCAACCCTAATAAATAATCGGCTGACACATTAAAAAATTTTGCAATAGAAACCAAATAAGATATTTTCGGTTCATTTATCTCGTTTTCCCAATTCGATATTGCGGCATCTGTCGTATTTAGTTCCTTTGCGAGTTGTTTCATAGATAAATTTTTATCTTGCCGTAACTCTCTTAATCGTTGCGCAAAGATTTTCATAATATTATTTTACTAAGAAATCTTAATAAAATGCTTGACACTAAGAAATCTAAGTGGTATTATCAATGTAAATATTATCAAAGGAGTGGAAAATGATAAATCCTTCAAAAGTTGTCTATTCGGGAATTGAGAATTTAAGAATTCTTAAAAATACAGATACATATGCTATTGCATCTTTTAACTATGAAGGTAAACCGTCATACGGAATTAGGTGGCACGGTGAGGACGGTGATGTCGGAACACCGTCCGCATTTGGAAAACCGATTTGGTTTATTCTGCCTGACGATATTGTGGTAAATGATATAAAAATAAATATTACGGGAGATAAAATATGAAAACAAACCGAGTTAAATTTTTAGCGATTGTTATGACCTTAATAATGGCGTTAACGCCTTTAACAATGACGGCTTGTTCTGTTGATAATAACAGTACTGATAACTATACAAAATATATTAGTGTTTCTAACGAAAGAATAACACAAGAATTTAACGGCATAGAAAAACAATCGTGTTATTCAGCGAATATCATAAATAAAACAGATAAAAGAATACAGGTTACTCTTCTTCTCAAAAAGTATTCATTATCAGGAGATTATATAGATAATTTACCGGGTCAATATGAGTTTTCGCCTAAAGAAAGTAAACTGATAAAACGGTTTATTCCTCCTTTTATGGGTTCTGTTGCTGCGGAGTGGATAGTTAAAGTTATAGAATAAAACATAAAATCTTAATATAAAACGATTCTTTGTGTGCAACCTTTCTACCCATACACATACCGAAAAAACACATTTAAACCAACTGACATAACAGCAAAAGGCAGGTTATTCCTGCCTTTTTCCGTTGTATTCGTTTAAAGAAAAATCAATCTGCCTTTTTTTAATCTTTGTAAAAGTTGATAAGACAGCCTTTTAAGATTATCTGCCGTTCCGCGGGGGTAAGCTCACCCACTTTAAGGGAAACTTCCCTTTCCGCACCTTCGCCGAAGACCCTTGCGATAAACTCGTCTTTACCTTCTTCTATGCCCGCTTTCACGCCCTTTATATAGACGTATTCCCCGACCTTAAAGTCGTTCTTTTCGCATATAAAGGGTATCATGCCCCAGTTTATAAGGTTACTTCTGTACCTTTTCGTCGCATAGTCCTGCGCGATATTCGCTACCCCGCCCCAAACTCTCTGGCAAGACGCCGCCTGTTCCCTTGCCGAACCGTCGCCCGGCTTTAC
>JAEEGH010006335.1_pt1 | contig 29058 bp, 29 predicted proteins | sample 9134181 | NCBI WGS metagenome assembly JAEEGH01 (sample SAMN16246544, study PRJNA631951) | gut metagenome | biome: gut microbiome; feature: rumen; material: DP-attached | host: Bos | place: Iran: Karaj | collected 2018-10 | reverse complement strand
CGTTCCGTAATGCCGCGGGAGCGCATGTAGAAGAGTTCTTCCTCGTTGAGGCGGCCGACGGTGGCACCGTGGCTGCATTTCACGTCATCGGCATAGATTTCCAGCTGGGGCTTGGCCTCGGCGCGGGCCTCGGTGGAGAGCAGCAGGTTGTGGTTGGCCTGGTAGGCCTCGGTCCGCTGGGCGTCGGGTGCCACATAGATCAGGCCGTCGAAGCGGCTGCGGGCGCGGTCGCGGAGAATCCCCTTGAAGAGCTGGGAACTGTAACACTCGGGGACGTCGTGCGAAAGGCGCACGTCAAAGTCCATCTGCTGGTCGCCGCCGGGCAGGTAGAGGCCGCCCAGCCGGCATTCCGCGCGCGGGCCCTGCATCGCAATCCGCAGCCGGTTGGAGATCTGCGCGCCCCCCAGGGCGACAAGCACCATCCGCAGCGAGGCACCGCGCGAGAGGGTGAAGTCGAATTCCGCCTCCCGGATGGCACCGGGGGCCTCATCCTGCAGGAGATACAGGGTCAGGGCGGCATCCTCGCCGAGAGAGAGCGCGAAACGGCCCGTCACGGGCTCGCCGTCAAACCCCAGCAACACCTGCTCCGCAGAGCCGTTTTTAAACGTATAGTTACGGATATCCGACACGGTGACAGCCTCCTAACGGTTGATGAGCCAGTCGTAGCCCTTCTCCTCGATCTCGAGGGCGAGCTCTTTGCCGGCGGTGTGGATGATCTGCCCCTTGTAGAGCACATGGATGACATCCGGAACGATATAGTCCAGCAGGCGCTGGTAGTGGGTGATGACAACCGTCGCGTTGTCGGGGCGGCGCATCCGGTTGACGCCGGTGGCCACGATGCGCAGCGCGTCCACGTCCAGGCCCGAGTCAGTCTCGTCCAGAATCGCCAGGTCGGGCTCGAGCATCGCCATCTGGAAAATCTCGTTGCGCTTCTTCTCGCCGCCGCTGAAACCCACGTTCACGGCGCGACCGGAGAAGCTCGAATCCATCTCCACGATGGCCATCTTCTCCTTCATCAGCTTGAGGAACTGCGCGGCCGAAAGCTCCGGTAGCCCCTTCTGCTTGCGGTGCTCCGTCACGGCCGCCTTGATGAAGTTCACGTTGCTGACGCCCGGAATCTCGATCGGATACTGGAATCCCAGGAAAATGCCGGCCCAGGAGCGCTCCTCCGGCGAAAGGTCGCGGATGTCGCGGCCCTTGAAGCGGATTTCCCCTTCGGTGACGGTAAAGGTACTGCGGCCCGCCAGCACCGAGGCCAGCGTACTCTTGCCCGAGCCGTTGGGGCCCATGATGGCGTGCACCTCGCCCGGGTGGACTTCCAGGTTGATGCCCCGGAGGATTTCCTTCTCTCCGACAGCGGCGTGAAGATTCTTGATCGAAAGCATAACTATTGTTCCTTCATTGTTTTACGCCACGACGCAAAGCCGAAGAAGGCCAGCCCCAGATAGCAGGCGGCCACGATCGGCATGAAGACCAGTCCGGCGAGAATATACAAAACGATATTGGTGAGATTGGCCACCATCCAGGCATACCAGCACTCCAGTTTCTTGCGCGCCGAAAGGTACTGCGCCAGCAGGATGGTCATCGTGACCAGCGCGTCGATATACGGGTGTGCAGCGGGCGGGAAGGCCTCGGGCCAGCGGATGCCGGCCTGCTGGAGCGACCATCCCAGCAGCAGGGCCATCAACGCCACGAGCAGCAGGTAGCGCACACGGAGCGGCTTTTCCAGGTGCGTGATTTTCAGTTCGCCGCGGCGGCCGGTCTCCCCTTCGCGCGGATGAGTCCAGCGCCAGTGGCCAAAGAAATTGATGATCAGTGAAACCGGCTGCAGGGCCATGCTGAAATAGAGGTGCTTCTGCGCGAACATCAAGAACAGCAAGATGTTATAGACATACCCGAACCAGAAGTTCGCCACCCGGGCGCGGCCGGCCAGAAAGACGCAGGTCAGGCCCACCACCACCGAGAGCAACTCGATGAGGCTGACGCCGATTCCGCCCAACGTGAAGAGGATGAAATCCGTACTGAACATAGCCTATCCGACACTTCCTTCGAGTGAGACTTTGAGCAGCCGCTGGGCCTCGACGGCAAACTCCATCGGGAGCTTGTTCAGGACCTCCTTGGCATAGCCGTTGATGATCAGGCCCACCGCATCCTCCTCCGTGATGCCCCGCTGGCGGCAGTAGAAGAGCTGGTCCTCGTTGATCTTGGAGGTGGTGGCCTCGTGCTCCAGCACGGCGGTGGGGTTGTCGCTGCGGATCACCGGGAAGGTATGCGCACCGCATTTGTCCCCCAGCAGCAGCGAGTCGCACTGCGAATAGTTGCGCGCATTCTCCGCCCCCGGCAGCACGCGGACCAGGCCACGGTAGCTGTTCTGGCTGCGGCCCGCTGAGATGCCCTTGCTGATGATGCGGCTGCGCGTGTTGCGGCCGATATGGATCATCTTGGTGCCCGTGTCGGCCTGCTGGAAATGGTTGGTGACCGCCACGGAATAGAATTCCGAGACGGTATTGTCGCCTTTGAGAATGGTGCTCGGGTATTTCCAGGTGATGGCGCTGCCCGTCTCGACCTGGGTCCAGAAGAGCCGGCTGCCGTCGCCCTTGCAGATGCCGCGCTTGGTGACGAAGTTGTAGATACCGCCCCGCCCCTGCTCGTCGCCGGGATACCAGTTTTGCACGGTGGAGTATTTGACCTCGGCATCCTTCTCCACCACAATCTCAACTACAGCCGCATGCAGCTGCGATTCGTCGCGCATCGGCGCGGTGCACCCCTCGAGGTAGCTCACGTAGGAGCCCTCGTCGGCCACGATGAGCGTGCGTTCGAACTGGCCGGTGCCGCGGGCGTTGATGCGGAAATAGCTGGAGAGCTCCATCGGGCAGCGCACCCCCTTCGGGATATAGCAGAAGGAGCCGTCGCTGAAGACCGCGGAGTTGAGGGCAGAATAGAAGTTATCCCCGGCGGGTACCACGCTGGCCAGGTACTTTCGCACCAGCTCGGGATAATCCCGCACCGCCTCGGAGAAGGAGCAGAAGATGATGCCCTTTTCGGCCAGCGTATCCTTGAAGGTGGTCTTGACCGAGACGCTGTCGAAGACCGCATCCACCGCCATGCCGCTCAGGGCGGCGCGTTCATTCAGCGGAATGCCGAGCTTGTCGAAGGTCTTCTCCAGTTCCGGGTCTATCTCGTCCGCCGTCTTGGGCTTTTTGGGCGCCGCATAGTAGATAATATCCTGGAAATCAATCGGCGGAATGGTCAGGTGCCCCCAGGTGGGGAGCGTCATCTTCTGCCATTTGCGGAAGGCGTCCAGGCGGAACTCCAGCAGCCAGGCGGGTTCCTGCTTCTTGGCGGAAATCAGCCGGATGATCTCCTCATTGAGTCCCTTCGGGACGAATTCCTGTGCGATATCCGTCTCGAAACCCTGCTTGTACTCACTGCGGGTAAACTCTTCAATGATTTGATTCTTTCCAGCCATCGGGACGGCAAAGATAGTAAACTTTGAACAATTACGCGCGCGGTCCTACGCCCGTGCCAGGCGGGCGGCGAGGTAGCCGATGAGGGAGACCGAGGCGACGGTAATCAGGACATCCTGCAGGCGGACGACCACCGGGTAGGCCTCCACCACGAAGTTGCCGGGCATCTTGACCAGGCCCAGCTGCTGTTGCAGAAAGCAAACTAGCAAGCCGACGGCCGTGCCGATGGCCACGCCCAGCAGCGAGATGTACCATCCTTCGCGGACAAAGATGCCGCGCGTCAGCTTGCGGTCGGCCCCCATCGATTCGAGAATCTTCACGTCTGCCTGCTTCTCGATGACCAGCATCGAGAGCGAGCCGAAGATGTTGCAGGAGATAATCAGGACGATAAAGAGCAGGATGGCATAGATGGCTATCTTCTCGTAGGAGAGCAGCTTGTAGACGGTGTCGTTCTGCTGGTGGCGGTTCTTGACGGTGAAAGCGTCGCCCAGGGCGGCAGCGATGCGTTTCTGCTGTGCGGCCGGGACTAGCCCGCGGCGGGTAAGGGCCTCCGGAGAGAAGTACACCTCAAGCGCCGAGACATCCTGCGGCTCCTCGAGCAACCGGCGGACGACCGCCAGCGGCAGGAAGACATATTTCTTGTCGAACCCCTGTTCCAGCGAGACGATGCCGGTGGGGTTCAGCGTTTCACAGTGCAGCGCGGAGAAGGGATCGAAAAGCGATACTTCCGCGGTGCGCGAAGGAAACCAGACCTCCAGCGGCGAGAGGAAAACGGGGCGTAGGCCGAGTTCGAGCGCCAGCGTGCGGCCGATCACCGCACCGGGCTCACCCGTGCTGTCCACCAGCGTGAAGGTGCCCTCTGTCAGGTAATCCTGCAGGCCTGTAACCTCCTGGTAATCCGCATCAACGCCCTTGGCCACCGCCACGCACTGCCGGTCGTCGTAGCGCAGATAGACCTTCTCTTCCAGCGTGCCGCAGGTGGTGCGGACCCCCTTCTCGCTGCGGAGCGCCGCGAGAGGTTCCGCCGCCGGATCGAAGCGCCGTCCGTCGGCGGCCTGGATCAACAAATCCGGCGTGTGACTGTCGCTGAGGGTCCGGATAATCCGGTCGAATCCGTTGTAGATGCTGAGGATGATGATGAGCGCCGCACAGCCCGTGGCAATGCCCGCCGCCGAGATGCCGGAGACGATGTTGATCACATTGTGCGACTTCTTGGCAAAGAGATACCGCCGGGCTATGAATCCGGGCAGGTTCATCACTTTTTGAGGAGCTCGTCGATATGTTCGACGTAATCCAGGGAATCGTCGAGGAAGAATTCCAGTTCGGGCACGATGCGCAACTGCTTGGCTACCTGGCGGCCGAGTTCACCCCGCAGGGCGCGGTTCTCATTCTCCAGCTTCGCCATCACCTCCTGCTGCTTGGCGGAGGGAAAGATGCTCACATAGACGCGGGCCTGGGCCAGGTCGGAGCTGATCTTAACCCCGCTGACCGTCACCATGGCGCCGTCGTAGGCTGCCATGCCGCGGCTGCGGATGATTTCTGCCAGGTCACGCTGGATTTCGCGGGCGACCTTGAGCTGTCGGGTGGACTGTTGCGCTTCCATAGTTATTTGACAATCAGGATGTAATAGTCTTTCTTGCCCTTCTGGACCAGGATGTATTTGCCGTCGATGATGTCGGCCTCGGTGAGGCTGCCGTTCGGATCGGTAAACTTCTCCTTGTTGACGGAGAAGCCGTTGCCCTGGATCATCTTGCGGGCTTCGCCCTTGGAGGGGAAGACCTGCGTCTCCACAGCCAGCGCCTCGAGGATGTTCAGCGGCAGCTTTGCGCGGTCGATCTCGAAGGTCGGCACGCCGTCGAACACGGCGAGGAAGGTCTTCTCGTCGAGGCTGCGCAGGTCGTCGGCCGTGGCCTTGCCGAAGAGCATCTGGGAGGCCTTGACGGCATTTTCGTATTCCGCTTCCCCGTGGACCATGATGGTCACCTCGCGGGCGAGCAGCTTCTGGAGCTCGCGGCGCTCGGGGCAGGCGCGGTGCGCGGCGATAGCGCCCTCGACGGTTTCGCGGTCGAGCATCGTGAAGATCTTGATGTAGCGCTCCGCATCCACATCGCTGACATTCAGCCAGAACTGATAGAACTGGTAGGGACTGGTGCGCTCGGCGTCGAGCCATATGTTGCCCTTTTCGGTCTTGCCGAACTTGCCGCCGTCGGCCTTGGTGATCAGCGGGCAGGTCAGGGCGTGCGCCTCCTTGCCGAGCACGCGGCGGATGAGCTCCGCACCGGTGGTGATGTTGCCCCACTGGTCTGCGCCGCCCAGCTGCAGGTGGACGTCGCGGTGCTGGTAGAGCCAGAGAAAATCGTAGCCCTGGAGCAGCTGGTAGGTGAATTCGGTGAAAGACATGCCCTCGCTCGAATCGCGGCTGAGGCGCTTCTTCACGGAATCCTTGCTCATCATGTAGTTGACCGTGATGAGCTTGCCGATATCGCGGGTGAAGTTGATGAAGGTGTAGTCCTTCATCCAGTCGTAGTTGTTCACGAGTTCCGCCTTGTTGGGGGCGTCGCTGTCAAAATCCAGGAATCGGGCGAGCTGGCGCTTGATGCACTCCACGTTGTGGGCCAGGGTAGCCTCGTCGAGCAGGTTGCGCTCCGCGCTCTTCATCGACGGGTCGCCGATCATGCCGGTGGCGCCGCCCACCAGGGCGAACGGCTTGTTGCCGCAGGCCTGGAAGTGCTTGAGAATCATGATGCTCACCAGGTGGCCGATATGCAGGCTGTCGCCCGTCGGGTCGATTCCCACATAGGCCGACATCGGGCCTTTCTTGAGTTCTTCTTCCGTTCCCGGGGTGATGTCGTGGATCATCCCGCGCCACTTGAGTTCTTCTACAAAGTTCTTCATATTAACCTACCACCCAAACCATTACGTGGTTGTCAAAAGTCATGTATTCCAGTTCGAATTCTTCTTCGGTGCCGTCCTTGTAGTAGAAGGTGGCGTCGATTTCGCCCTCGTCGTGCGGGTTGAATTTTTCCACCTCGATCTGCTCGGCGAAGTCCACGCCGTTGATGGACATGCGCTTGTAGATGGCCTCTTTGGCGCACCAGTAGATGGCCAGCTGCAGGCTGCGGTGGCGCTCGGAGAGGTCCTCCAGCTCATCTTCCGAGAGGGCTTTCTTCTCCACGGCGGAGAAGTCGCGGTCCAGGCGCTCAATGTCAATGCCCAGGTCCTCGTCCGGGTGCAGAATGATGGCCACATAGTCGTTGGTGTGCGAGATGCTGATCTCGGTGGCCAGGTTTTGGAGATAGGGCTTACCGTTGTCGTGGTGGCCCAGATAGACCCGCTCGTCATCGAAAATCATGTTGAGCAGGGCCCGCTCCGCCAGTTTCTCCTTCCGGCGGGCTTCGCTTTTGAGGAACGTCAGTTCTTCGAGTTCATCGTCCGGGATGGACGTGTTTTCCCGCAGTTCCTGTTCGGACTCCGTAATGTGCCAAACGTAAATTTTGGCGCCGTTGTCGAGTTCTTTGGTTAGGTATAGTGCCATAAATGGTTATAAAATAGCCCGGTAGCCCTGCTTTTGCAGCACGGCGGCCCGGCGTTGATTCGTTGTGGGGACACAGCACGATCGGGGCGGCAGATCGGGTCTGCCGTCGCGGGAGTGGGAATTGCAACTCGGAGGTTCCAAAATCGTGCTGTTTAGTTGTTATTCTGTTGAGATACCAGGATTCGAACCTGGACTGGGAGAACCAAAATCTCTAGTGCTGCCATTACACCATATCTCAATAGAAGGACAAAGGTACAAACTTTTTCCATATCTTTGTCTTACTATGAAACGACACGCACTATTCCTTGCACTGGCGGCGCTGCTGGCCCTGCCTCCGGCCGGAGCTTTTGCCCAGGAGAACGACACCCTCGCTTTCGAGCGCGGATTTTGGCTGGATATGAACCAGGGCGAAGGCCTGAAACTGCGGCTGGCCTCCTATAATGACGGGCGCCCGCTCTTCGGCTCGAGCCAGTCCCTTTCCGTGCTGATCGTCTCGCCGGAGCGGGAATGCGCGCTGGTGGCTGCCCCGGAAGGGAAACTGGCGCTGACCTCCGAAATGGCGGCGGACGCCGGGGCTGCGGCTGCCGTCAACGGTTCGTTCTTCCATATGAAAGCCCCCTACGGCGGGTCAACCTATGCCCGGATCGACGGCGTGAAAGTCAGTGAAAACGCGCCTGTGGAGAACTTTCGGCGGGATCCGCAGCGCAGCGGCGCTATCGTCGTGAGTGACGGAAAGTATCGTATCGTCACCGGATTCGGGCCGGAGCGGACCTATGAAGAGTCGCTGCCCGGCGAGACGGTTCTGACCACCGGGCCTATGCTGCTCCAGGCTGGAGACACCTGCGCCCTTCACCCTTTCAAGTTCAATTCCAACCGCCACCCCCGCACCGCCTTCGGCATCCGGCCGGACGGGTCGCTGGTATTTGTCGTGGCAGACGGCCGCTCCCCCCAGGCGGCAGGACTCTCGATGGCCGAACTGCGACAGGTGATGCTCTGGCTGGGTTGCCGGGACGCCATCAACCTGGACGGCGGAGGTTCCTCCACGATGGTTTTTCTCGGGCGGGTTGTTAACCATCCCTGCGACAATCATCAGTTCGACGAGGCCGGCGAACGCCCCGTCGCCAATGCATTCGTGATCCGATAGGGAATATCCCGCTACAGATTGTTGGAGAGGATGAAGGAGATGGTGGGGGTGCGGAAGCCGCCGGTACCGCCGAGCGGGTAAGAGCCGGGACCGGCGCCGCTTGGAGCGCCCGGGCCGGCGTACGCAGGCGACGAGGTGCCGGCCGTCGTAGCGGACGGTGCGGCATTGTAGGGGAAGGCCACGCGGACGCCCAGGTTGAGTTCGGCGCCAATGCGGAAGAAGTGGGCGTTGACCAGGATGTCCGCGCCGAAGGAGCCAAACAGTTGCCGGTAGCCATAGAGAGTCTCCGGAGGAAAACCGGCGGCGGCGCGCATCGCAGTCCACTGATTGAGGCGCGGGGCGCTGTCGCTCAGCACGGCGCCGGCGGGCAGCGGCACCACTGAATTCGAGACGGCCACATCCGCGAAGGGCACCACCTGCAGCCGCATCAGGTAGTAGAGCCACGGCCAGGTAATGTCGCCCAGCGGAATGGTGAAACCATAGTCGAGCGAGGCGGTGGCCACCCCTTCGAGGTCCAGCGTCTTGGCCAAGGCCGATTCATAGCCGCGCGGGAAGCGGGGCCGCAGCCGGTCCACGCCGCCGATGGCCGAGGTTCTGTTGTAAAGACCGAAATCGCGCCATCCCTGCATGTCGATCCGCAGGCTGTGCGAAGGCAGAATGCCCGGGAGCCAGCCGTAGAGCCGCGCACTCAGCACCCGGCTGTAGGCGGGATCGCCCGGGACCCAGGCCGCCTCGGAATAGCGCACCGCGCCGCCCAGACCCAACCGGGGCGAGAGATGGCGCCGCGCCTTTTCCAACCGGGTATAGCCGGAAAGACCGGCAGTCCAGCCCAGTAGCGGCATATCGTGGTGACGCCCGACATCCTCGATGCGCTCGTTGCTGAAGTAGAGCGTCAGCTCCGGCGTGAGCCCCCGCTGCCAGCCTCCGCGGCTGAAATTCCACGGAATCGAAGTCCGCAGCGAGATGTCCAGCGAAGGACGGGTGGTATTGAAATCGGCCGGGGGTGCACCGGGCGTGAGGGTAACGGGATCGCCTCCGAGCTTAATGTCATTGCAGTAGCGGTCGTTGAAATCCACATTGAAGTCGAAGACCGGATACAACCCGCTGTAAGTCATCGAGAAATGGGCGGAATGGAAACTGTGGCGGGGACTCCCCTTCTGGAAGCGGGCATAGTGCCAGCCGTAGCCCATCGTGGCCACCATCGTGCCCAACTCATTCTGCGAGAGCAGCGTAAAACCGGGATTGATCAACTGGTAGATGGGCTCGAACTTGGAGGCCATCGCGCGGGAGACCGAAGCGTAGAACGGCGCCCAGGAGTGCAGCTTGAAGAGGTTTGCCCGGCGGCGGTAGGGCTGCCCGGTGAGGGTGTCGATGGCGGCACGCAGGGCGGCATCCTCTTCCGGAGAGAGGGCGGCGGCAGCGAGGGGCGCGGCGGCCTGGGCCGCCTCGCGGTCGGCAATCGCGAAGGCGCCGGCACGGTCGCCGGAGAGGGTTGCCGGACGCGCGGAGAGCGCACCGAGCGGCGTGCGGACGGGCCGGTGGCCCTTCACGCCGTAGTCGGAGTAGTAGAGGGCGCCGTCGGATTCCACCGGATGGAAGGCGCCGAAACGAGCGTGGACAATCTCGGTCACCCGACCGTCGGAAGTCCCATAACGGTAGATGCCGTTGACGCCATCTTGATCGGAAACAAAACAGAGGTCATCGCCCAGGCGCGAAAGCTGCTGCAGGTAGCTGTTCTGCGGGGTGATGCAGGTCTGCCAGAGGCCGGAGCCGAAGGCGGAATCATCATCGGCGCAGGTGCCTTCACCCGCCGCGGGCGCAACCTTCAGCAGCGCCATTCCCGCCTCCGTGATACCCGTGGCATAAAGCCAGTCGCCCACCTGCAGCACCTCCACCAGGCGGCATCCTTGCGGAGCAGCCAGGCGGGTGCGTTCACGGCCGGTAGCGGCATCCACCAACACGGCAGCCGAACCACCTTCCGGCAGCTGTTCCACCGCCCAGAGCTGTCCGCCTTCCGGCGTAACAGAAGGGTTAAAAAGTCGCGTACGGCGCGTCAGCGTGCGGGTTTTATGCGACTCTGTGTCGTAGCTGCGCAGCACGGAATACTCCATCAGCTCATAACGGGCATCCGGTACGATTTCAGACCAGTAGAGGGTCTCGCCGTCCGTCACAATCCGGCTGGCCTGCCGGGAAAAGGCCCGCTGGCGGTGCACGCCGCCCGCCTCATCCAGCCGGACGAGCCGGTTTGCGTGGTTGTAGCCCCGCTGCGTGGCGAAGAGGCCGGCGGAAGTCGGGGCGAGGTCGTGGTATTCGGTATAGATCTTCGGGACCTCGAGCAGCGGCGCGTTCGGGGTGAAAGGGGCGCGCTGCAGGTCCTGGTCGTACCATAGCGGGGCGTAGTTGCAGGCCACGTTGCGCCAGTGTTTGCGCACCGTGCGGCCGGTGGCCTCCAGGAAACTTCGGTTCCAGACGCCGAAGATATCCCACCAGTCGCGCATCTGGATGGTGGTGGCATCGCCGACACCGTGGTAGCGGTCGTCAAAGAGGCGGATATCCGACACCAGCAGGTAGCCCATCGACTTGTCGTCCGGCATGTACCGCTGGTAGGAGCCGAAGTGCCAGTGATCGTAGAGGCGCCAGTCGCCCGTCACGAAGGCGGCCCGCCAGAACATCAGGTATTCCGCATTGCGGCCCGGCCCGGAAAGGGTCATGTCCGACACGAAAGAATCGGCGGAAGAGACCGCCTGCCAGACGGTGGGCTTGAAGCCGACGCCGAAGGCAACCGACTGCTGGCCATAGACATACTTCAGCACGTTGAACGCGTAGCTCTCATAATGCCCCATGAAGGCCAGCCGGACGTTGTTGCGCAGGGCCAGGTAGCGCTCGTGGTTCAGCGCGAAGTGCTCCGCGCCGGTGGGGGTGGTGAAAAGCTCCAGCCGCTTGGGGGCCCAGGCCGGACTGCTGACCGGCGAGAGGGCGTACGGATGCAGGATCAGCGGCACCTTTGGCACCTCGATCCGCATCAGGTCGCCCGCCTGGTTGCGCGAGGCCTCGAACAGATAGAGGTAGCGGCGCGCCAGGGAATCCATCCCCTGCGGAAAGATGACATCGTAGTGGGTACCCTTGAACTGCTGCCACTGGATCCGGAGCGGCTCGGTGCCGAAACTTTCATACTGCGCACGCAGCGGGGCAGCGGCAGCCAGCAGCAAAACAATGGCTAAAAGCGATTTCGTGCGCATAGATTGCAAAGATACGCGAAATAGTTTTATTTTTGCAGAAGCATCCCGCAAAACCCTTGCCGTTATGAAAAAGATTCTTTCCAGCATCCTGTGGACCGCAGTCGTCCTGCTGATCGGTCTGGCCATCTACAAAGGCGTCACCCGCGAATCCGCCGTCAAGAAGCTGTGGAACAAGTACGAGCGGGTGGTGGACATCAACCGGCAGGCTCCCGTGGGCGCCACCCTCACCTGCCCCATCTGCGACACGACCTTCGTCAAGGCCAACCCCGAACAGGTCTTCTGCAGCCCCGAGTGCCGCAAAAAATACGAACGCCTCGAGAAGGGCGTCCGCACGGAAGGCAAAATCGAGGATGAGCTGGTCGACCTCTGGAACGGCATCAAGAAGCGCGTCAAACGTGTCACCGCCGACGATTAAGCCCGGTAGGGTTTGGCGCCCAACCGCCTGTCGCTCTGTCGATTACATAAAGTGCTGGTACTCAAAACGGGTACCAGCACTTTGCATAACCAGCTATGGTATAACCCATTAGCCGCCAAGGCCTAGTCCAGCTTCAGGACGGCCATGAAGGCCGACTGGGGAACCTCCACCTGGCCGATCTGGCGCATGCGCTTCTTGCCGGCCTTCTGCTTTTCGAGCAGTTTCCGCTTACGCGTGATATCGCCGCCGTAGCACTTGGCGGTCACATCCTTGCGCACCTGGCGGACGGTTTCGCGGGCGATAATCTTGGCACCGATGGCGGCCTGGATGGCCACGTCAAACTGCTGGCGCGGGATGAGTTCCTTGAGCTTTTCGCAGATCTTGCGGCCGAACTCGTAGGCGTGGTCCTGGTGGATCAGCGTAGAGAGGGCGTCGGCCGGCTCGCCGTTGAGCAGAATATCCAGCTTGACCAACTTGGCCGGGCGGAACCCGATCACGTGGTAGTCGAAGGAAGCGTAGCCCTTGGAGATGGATTTGAGCTTGTCGTAGAAGTCGAAGACGATCTCCGAAAGCGGCATCTCGTAGTTGAGCTCCACGCGGTCCGCCGTCAGGTAGTGCTGACTGGTGAGAGTGCCGCGCTTGTCGAGGCAGAGCTTCATGATAGGGCCGTAAAACTCTGATTTCGAGATAATCTGCGCGCGGATATAGGGTTCTTCGATATGGTCGATCAGGGTCGGAGCCGGCAGCCCGGAAGGGTTATGCACATCGAGGCATTCGCCCTGGGTGGTATAGACTTTATAGGAGACGTTCGGGACCGTGGTCACCACGTCCATGTCGAATTCGCGGAAGAGGCGCTCCTGGACGATCTCCAGGTGCAGCAGGCCCAGGAAGCCGCAGCGGAAGCCAAAGCCCAGGGCCAGCGAACTCTCCGGTTCGTACACGAAGGATGCGTCGTTCAACTGGAATTTCTCCAGCGTGGCACGGAGTTCCTCGAACTTGGACGCATCGACGGGATACAGGCCCGCGAAGACCATCGGCTTCACCTCCTCGAATCCGGCGATGGCCTGGGAACAGGGGTTGTCCACGTGCGTGATGGTGTCGCCCACCTTCACCTCCACCGCGGCCTTGATGCCGGAGATGATATAGCCCACATCGCCGGTGCGGACCTCGCCTGTGGGATTCAACTTGAGTTTGAGATTGCCGATTTCCTCGGCCTCGTATTCCTTGCCGGTATTGAAGAACTTCACCTTGTCACCCTTGCGGATGCAGCCATTCACGACCTTGAAATAGGCGATGATGCCGCGGAAGGAATTGAACACCGAGTCGAAGATGAGGGCCTGCAGCGGCGCGTCGGGATCGCCCTTCGGCGCAGGAATCTTGTCCACGATGGCGTCCAGCACCGCCGGCACGCCTTCGCCCGTACGGGCCGAAACCCGGTACACCTCTTCCGGATCGCAACCCAGCAGGTCGCACACCTGGTCCGTCACGACCTCCGGCTGCGCGGAATCCATGTCGATCTTGTTCAGCACGGGTATAATCTCGAGCCCATGGTCGATGGCCTGGTACAGGTTGGAAATCGTCTGGGCCTGGATTCCCTGCGAGGCATCCACCACCAGGAGCGCGCCCTCGCATGAGGCGATGGACCGCGACACCTCGTAACTGAAGTCCACGTGGCCGGGCGTGTCGATCAGGTTCAACCGGTACGTCTCCCCGCCCCGCGTGTACTCCATCTGGATCGCGTGGCTCTTGATCGTGATGCCCTTCTCCCGCTCCAGGTCCATGTCGTCCAGCACCTGGTTCTCCATCTCCCGGTCGCTCAGCGTGCGCGTGAGTTCCAGCAGCCGGTCCGCCAGGGTGCTCTTCCCATGGTCGATATGCGCGATGATGCAAAAATTCCTTATTGCTCCTTGTAACTTGCTCATATTCAATAAAAAAGCCCGCTCGTTATTGAAAGCGGGTAACAAATCAGTAACAAAACGGACAAAATCAAGCCGTTTGGCGGGCTTTCTAACAACAAAGGTAGCAAATCTTTCCAGATTTTCAACAAACACCCTTTCAAGTTGCCCCGTTGAGGTGGGGACACTTGCCCGGCCGGGCTATCCGATATTGTGCCTTGTCAGTATATCAAGGATTGTTTCTAACTCATCATCTGGAATTGCACTCAAATCCGGTTGCTTGCTCTGGGTGCTTACTTTTACCTCGTTTTGGAAATCCCCGGTAATTGCTTGTTGCTTGGGGATAACATAGGGCAAAAGGCGTTCAACTATCAAAAGCCTATCCCGTGCTGACAGTTGTTTGAAATCCCGTTCAATCTGTTTCCGGTTGCCGTTGATTAGTTTTGTTATCCATTCTTTCAAGGTGCTTGTAACCTTGTTAGGTGTGCCTTTTGGCCGCCCTTTGGGGTTTCCGGTCTTACCTTTTGGCTGTCCCATCTTGATTGCAAATTGATTGTTAATGATTGTTGTTTTCAATGCCCTTTATCGGTAATAGGCCGCCGCCTCTGTTACTTTCCGGTCTAACTCTGTTATAACCTCACTTTGGACAAACAGACCAACGCCGGATAAACAGGCCTCTTTAACGGTCTTTCTCATATCAAAGGCCTGTTTCTTGGTGATATCTCCCCTTTGTTGCATTTCCTTTATTGCCTCCATTGTTGCCGCCTCCCCTCCATACTTTTCAACAAGAGCAAGCCGGGCCGCCCGGTCAAAGTCTTTCTTGCTTTTCATAACATCTGGGTTTATCGTTATATCGTTTATCTTGTCAATATCCCTGTATGCCCGTAGCCACATCTTTACAACCTTGATATAAAAGGCCTCATTATACAGGGTTGCCGCCGTTATCTCCGGCTCTTGTAGGTAGTGGGTTAACCGCTTATCAAATCGCCTTTCATACCTCAAAATGTTGTTACCCGTGCAAATCTCCGGTATTGAGCCGCCGCCCCTCTGGGTTTCCCTTGTCTTATCATAGAAAGCAAGCCGCCCCGCTCCCTGTTTGTAGTAAATCCCCTCCGGCTCTTGTAGCCGGGTTGCATACCTTAACCCGCCCAAGTGGTTGCAATAAACCCCCGGCGGGTATCTCATCAAGAGATTGTGTGCAACATCTATCCGGGTAACCGCCGCCCGCTCCATCGGCAAATGCAAAGTATCGGAAAGTTGCTCAATTGCCCGCCTTGTATCTCCCCGCCCCATTTCTTGCACGTTATCCCCCAAAAACCACTTGCACAAACTCCCCTGTTTCACTCTTACCGCCGCCTCATCTATTGAAACAGTCAAACACCCCAACTTGCCAATAACAACGTGCAACCCGTTCCGGTGCTCAAATTGGCCTGTTATCTCATCAAGATAGAGGGCCGTTTCTTCAAGGAAAGAAACGCCGGGCACATCGTACCCCCTCAACCTCAAATTAACTGTATCATACATACCCGCTCTTGGTAACAGGGTTACAAAAACAGTAACCCGTAACAACTTAATATAGGCAAGTACTAAAACAGGCCCTCCGGCTTATCCGGCCGTGCTCTTTCCTGTAATTCCCTCATTTCATCTTCAAGCCCTCCATCTTCAAGCAAGTTGTACAGTAACCGGGCATTGTTTCTTAATCCCCGTGCAACGTATATCTCAATAACCGCCCCGGCCACATCGGCAACACCAAGAATTGAGAAACCCTTGAACACAAATAACAGTGCATCTTGGGTATCTTTGAAATCTCCAAAACCCGTCTTTGGGTCTGGCTCAAAGGTGTAGATACTCGTTATATTCTTGCTCCCAAGAGTAAGGCTTTTATCGGCCTTTCTCTTTGCATCAGCATTGAAATTCTCGTTTCTTTGCACATCGGTACAATAGATAACGAGGTCACCCGGTTTGGTGCTCTTTGTCCCTTTCCGGCAACGCCTTATTTCAAACTCATCGTAACCGCCCGTTGAGGTGGTACAATCAAGGCGGGTTTTTGCAGTCCCGGCAAGGTGTTCAAATCGGTAATAATCGGTAAGGTACATATCAAAGGCCCTCCTTTGCCAGAAATGCCGCCGCCCCGCTTTGGGCCTCTTGCTCTGTATTGGCCCGGTTTTGCCTCAACCAATCTTCAACCTCTTTCCGGTCAAAATAGATATTCTTGCCGCTCGGTTTGTAATAGGGTATTTGGTGGGTGCTTGTCAACTTGTACAAGTGGCTTTTGCTTAACCCGGTAAGCAATGCCACATCATCAAAGGTTAGTACATTCTTTGCCGCTAAAAGGGTGTTTCTTTCAATCCTGTTTAGTTGCTCGGTTAATCGATCCATTGCTAAAACTGTAACTGTTGAGGTTTCCGGCCCGCCGTGCAAGTGGCGGCCATCTTTGCCCCGGTGGTTTCCATTGGCCGGGCTTGCACCCTCCGGCCTCGGTGGTTTCCGGTTGCAAAAATGAGAAAGGATTGAAAAGAAAAATAGTGTCTTATAGTGGCGTAAATAGTGAAAGAAAAAAGCACCCGTTCAAGGTGCTTTCATTCAATCTTCAAAGAGTTCATTTATTGCCTGTTTCCACGGCATTTCTTTTTGTGTGGCCCTGTTTTGATATGCCGTTTGTCCAAGCCTATCAAAGCCCAAGAATTGCCCCAAAAGCCCCCAATCTGGGTGCTTGTCTGTGATAGCCGGGCAATATATCTTTTCACATAGATAAGCGGCGGCCGCCTTTGGTAATCCTTTCCACTTGTACCCCGTTGAGGTCTTTTCCAGATACCCCGCTTTAAGGGCCTTTTCAAAGGCTTTTCTTGCCTCCGGCCTGTCAATCTCCGGCGGCAATGAAATCCCGCCGTTATTTTTCTCTGATTTTCCATTTCCGGCCGTTTCCCCGCCCGGTTGAGTAATTATACTATCCGGGTCTAAAAGTGGCCCTACGGCCTTTAAAACGCCCTCCTGTATCAAATCCCGCTCCCTTTCAAATTGCCCTATTGCCTCCGGTGTTAAAGGCTCTTTTAAACAATCGGTTTCCCCGGCCAAAATCCGGTTAATCAAAGACCGCCTCAATAACAGTTTGCCCGCTTTCTCTTTCTCCCCAAGTGCTTTCAATCCCGGCACATCATTTTTGCCGTTTAACAAGATACCGCCCCCAAGAAAGACAAGATACCTCCCGTTTTCTCCAAGTGCACCAAAGAAATCCGTCTTGCCCTTTTCCTCTGGAACATTGAAAGTATCTTTGTAGTCAAGCGGCCAACAAGTATCAAGTATTTCCGTTATATCCTCAATTGCAATGATAAGGTTTTTGTCCCTTACCATTGCAAAGAGTTCGTTATTGGTGTGTTTCCTTTCCATCGTTACCCGCTATTTGAAAAGACCGTCTAACAAGTTAACCGCCTCAACCTTTTTGCTATTGACTATTTTGGCGTATATCTGGGTGGTTGCTACGTTGGTGTGCCCCAAGAGTTTTGAAACGGTGTACAAATCCGCTCCGGCCGTTAATTCAAGGGTTGCAAAGGTATGCCGGGCAACGTGAAAAGTTACTTTCTTGTTGAGGCCCGCCGCCTCTGTCCATTGCTTGATTTTCTTATCCGTAAACCCGTCACTATTGGGCAAGTTGAAAACGGGCGTATCATTCCCGGCCTCTTTCCGCTCCGGCAAGTATTTAAGGGCCTCCCCTCCAAGCGGCAAATACAAGGCCCTCTGGGTCTTTTTTACGATAAGGCCGTCAATTGTCCATTGCCCCCCATCTTCAACAATGTTGCCCCATTTGAGGGCCTTTATATCGGAAAGCCTCAACCCCGTAAAACAGGAAAACAGGAAAGCCGCCTTTATATCCCGGCCGCCGTACATTTTGCCCTTTACGGCCCTAACGATCCCTTGCTCCGGGAAAGGTGTTGCAATGAGGGTTTGCAATTCCCCGGCGGTCAAATACTCCCTCTTGCTTTCCCCGCCCTTGATACGGTCACCGCTCGGTATCTTGTCAAACGGGTTTTCTTGCATAACTCCGGCCGTGACCGCCGCCTTTAAGACGGTGCTAAACATAGAGCAATAGCCCTGTGCCGTTAACGGGCTTAATCTCTTGCCGTATTGGGTTACATAGGTGTTTGCCATATAGTCAATGAAACCAATACAGAAATGCTTGTCAATGCCCTGTAAGGTCACTTTGTCACCCTTGTAGGCTTTGAGTATCTTTTTGAGGTTTGGTACAATGCCGCCAATCCTCTTGCCCTTTTTGTCCCGGTCGCTCTGGTACACATCAAGCCAATCTGTTAGCAACATCTTTGCTCTTGCCGGGCTTGTCTTAATCCCCGCCCCGCTATTGGCAAGGTCTATTATCATCTGGGATTTGATTGCATTGGCGGCTTGTAGGGTATTGGCGTTTTGTGTCTTTGCCTCATCGGTGTTGCCGGGTACAAGGTACAGTTTGAGAAACTTATACTCTCTCCGGCCCTCACCCTTGTAGATATCCAGATAGATTGATTTGCCGCCGCCCTGTATCTCTTTGAAACGGATTTTAACAGGCTCTTTGGCCTTTACGGTGCTCTTTCTCTTTGCCATTTTGTTACTCTGTTATGTTTGTTACCCGGCACAAAGATAGGTTTTTTGCCGGAAAGTAACAAACGAGTAACAAAAAAGAGTTAAAAATAGGTCAAACAAAGGAAAGCGGCCCGCCCTTGTAAAAGGCAAAAAGCCGCTTTCAAACTGTTTATTTTCGGTTTTTCTTTAAGGGTTTATTTCAAGGTGTGCAATTATGCAAAAGTTGCGGATGTTCTTCATAACTTGCAAAGATACGCATTTTCTGGCAGATATCGCACTTTGCCGTCCGTCGCGCTTTTGAGATGCCATTTTGGCACCGAGTCTCCGGTAGCGAAATCATCATTGTGCGTGCCCAAATGCAACATACCCCACCTTTCGATGGGGCATATGTTGCGCTGCAATGAGTAGGAGGCCGTTTTTGCTACCGGAGGTTCGGGAGAATCGGTATTTATAGCGTGTGGCAGATAATCGCGCGGTTGGCAGGTGAGAAATAGTAATTGCAGCCGGCATAGATGATTCCGAGCGGGAAAGTGTCGAACTCCACGACCTGGTATTTCCGGTCATCGAGGTTGTAAACGAGCACATAGTCTTTCCCGTCCAGTGCAAAAGCGAGATAAATCTTCCCGGTGGTTTTCTGGACATTGGTAAAGACAGGAGCCCGCTTGCCGAAGTCCCATTGATACGGGACGCAGATGAAATAATCGTCCGTGTATTTGGCAATCTGTCCGGACCGGGAACCGAAACTGTACACAATTCCATCGCATCGGAAGAAATGGCTGCTCTGAAACTCCGATGCCGGAACAAACGCGTGTGTCGACAGATAATCCGGGGCGGGCCGGGCGGCGGGATAGAAACGGCTTTTGCTGATTAAATAACTGACGTCGTACGCGTACCCGTCCTGAGTACCCAGCATAAAGATACCATCCTCGGTCACCCGGGCTGCTCTTTTCAGCATCACATCATTGTCCTGGATAGGGTACTTCGCCAGGAGAGCTCCGTCCGTCGTGCTGTATTCCGTTATGGCATCTTTCGTCAAGACATCCAGCACCCGGTCACGATATACCGAAAAATCGAGAACCGTATCGGCCTCGGTTATCGCGGCCACATATTCGCCGTCCCAGTCGAAGACTTGAATCTCCTTTTTCCCGCCGTCCAGCAGGAAGAAACGGTCCGCAGCGACGTCCAGCAGCCTGCTTTCCCGCCCGAAGGTCGTCTGGCCGGGAAAGCGAAGCGGTATCGAGGATGCTTCGGAATAGAGTTCTCGGGCATCGACCCGCTTTTTCAGGGCCTTGTCGACATCGACCTTGAATCGGTCTGAACGGCTCCAGCAAGAAAGGGCCGTCAGACCGACACACAGGATGATGAAAAGCCGTTTCATTACAGCCGCGGCTTCTTGATGATCCGGACAATGAGGGAAATCAGGTAGATGATAACGCCGTAGAAGACCGGAATCAGGCCGATTCTCATTCCGCCGAAGAGAACATTGGGGGAGATCAGGTCGAAAATGCCGCTGACCCCTTCTCCCAGGTCGTCGGCAACCTGCTGCAAGGCTTGGAACATCTGATACAGGCCGATGAGGTACGTCAGGAATCCGAACACCAACGCGAAGGTACCGATTTCCTTGATCCAGCGCGGGGCTTTCCAGGCGGCGAAGAAGATGGCGACCAGGAGGACGGTGAGGATGGTCATGAAGCCGGCTCCTCCCTGCATGAAGATTTTGAACATGGGACTCTTGTTTTAACGGGTTTGACTTTCTGTTGCAAAGGTAATCGGTGGCGGTCCTTTTCCAAAGCCGAATCCCCACGATGGATTGCCGAATCCCCCTTTTCGCACACAAGCCGCGATGGAAATGCGTTTTTTATGCTATTTTTGCATCTGTCCGATGAAACGTTTTCTGGTCATATCCTACTGGATGGTTTCCATCCTGCTGGTGGCGGTCGTGCTCACCAGCCTGGGATACCGGTTTCTGGAAGCGCTGTTTCTCGGGTCGATGTTCCTCCCCGGCGCCCTGGCGGCCAAATACTTCTTTCCGAAGGTGGATTTCAAGAATCGATGGACGGGGATCAAGGACACGGTTTTCATCGTGATGGGCATCCTCATCGGGGAAATGCTCCTTTTCCTCATCGCCCATTACTGTATCCTTACTTTCCGGGAGAATCTCCCCGGCCCGGAATGGGACTGGCCGGACCTTCCCCAAATCCTGACCAATCCCGTTTTCCTCGCCATCATCCTGACCGTCCTCGCGACAGGCAGCCACTTCTTCGAATCTTGGCTGGACCGCAAACGCCCCACCCGGCCGGCGCCCATCACGTTCACATCGGACCGGAAACCAGTTACGCTCCCGCTGGAAGAAATCCTGTACGTCGAATCCAACGACGACATCACCACCGTCATCGCCACGGGCGACCGCCGCTTCCGGAACAAGACTCCCATCTCCCAGTGGGAAGCCATCCTCAAACCCCATTTCCTTCGGATCCACCGCTCCTATCTCGTCAACAAGGCCGCCATCACGCAGGTCGATGGGGACCTCCTTTATGTCGATGATCTCGAACTCCCCATCTCCCGCAAGTACAAGGATTCAATTGCCAATAGTATTCCCAAGGGTCCAGTCGAAGGACCTACGGGAAAGGTTTGACGGGGTTTTTTAGCCCGTGGGTCCTCCATATGGACCTACGGGGAACATTCCTCAATACCCGTACCGCTTCCGGTAGGCCAGGATCAGGGTGACGCAGAGGATGAGGCAGCAGAAGTCGGCGGCATCGACGGCGAGCCAGATGCCGTCGGGGCCCATCAGGGCGGGCAGGAGGAAGACGAAGCCCAGTTCGAAGACGAGGTTCCGGATGAAGGAGACCGTAGCCGACACTTTGCCGTTTCCGAGCCCCGTGAACCAGGCCGATGTGAACAGGTTGATGCCGGCGATGAAGAAACTGATCATGTACAGCCGGATGGCGTGCTTCGTGAGGGCCGACAGGTCGGGGTCGTAGCCCACGAACAGGCGGGCGGCGGGACCGGCGGAGAGTTCGGAGACCAGGGTCATCAGCGCCCCGAGGACCAGCAGAAGGATAATGGAATGCCGAAGGAGACTCTTCAGTTCGGCCTTGTTCCCCGCCCCGTAGTTATAGCCGATGACCGGCGTGACAGCGATGTTGTACCCGAAGAAGACGGCGGCGAAGATGTAGCCGTAATACAGAAGGACCGAATAGGCCGCGACGCCGTTCTCGCCCATCATCCGGAGTAACTGGAGGTTATAACTGATGGCGAGGACATTCCAGGAAATATTGCCCACATACTCGGAAAGGCCGTTGCTGGAGGCCTGCAGGAGGGGTTCCCGCTCGAAACGGGCGTGGACCATCCTGAGCGAACTGCGGTTGTGGCGGGAGGAGAAATACCACAGCGGGAAGAAACCGCCCACGCAGCACGCAAGCATCGATGCGGCCGCCGCGCCGGCGAGGCCCCATCTGAAAACCACGATGAAGAGCGCGTCCAGCGCCATGTTCGTCACCGCGCACACGATGGACAGGATGGTTCCGAGTTGCGGCCGCTCCGCCGTCATGAAGAACGACTGGAAGCACATCTGCAGCATGAATGCCGGAAGGCCGATGGTGCAGATGCTGCCGTAAACGACGCACAGCCGGGCCGTCTCCCCTTCCGCCCCCAGCAGCCGGGCGAGCGGTTCCATGAACGCCAGCAGCGGAACCATGAACACGAATGCCAGCAGGATTGTGAACCGGATGAGCATCGTGAAGATCTGGCTCGCCCGGTAATAGTCGCCCTCCCCCATCGTCTTGGAGACCAGCGCCGAACCGCCCGTTCCCACCATCAGTCCCAGTGCACCGACAAGCATCACCGCCGGCCAGATGATGTTTAGCGCGGCGAAGGCCGATGTCCCCACGAAATTGGACACGAACAGTCCGTCCACCACGCTGTATATGCTCCCCACGAGCATCATCAGGATGCTCGGGACCGAGGATACGACCAGTCTCCGGTATCCGTAATGTCCTTGCAGGGCGATTTCCATAAAGAGGTGCAAAGATACACGGTTTTTGGAAAAAGTACAAAAAGAGCCGCCCCGGAGGGCAAAATGTGCGAAAAAAAACGTATATTTGCATGATTCCGCAATTATACGTTACCAGATATGTACGACAACAAGCAACTCCAAGAGATCTCGACGCAGGTGCGGCGGGATATCCTGAGGATGGTGTGCAGCGCGAAGTCCGGGCATCCGGGCGGATCGATGTCCTCCACCGACATCCTCACAACCCTGTATTTCAACGTGATGAAGCAGGATCCGGCCACCTGGACCCGGGACGGCAAGGGACAGGACATGTTCATCCTCTCCGCCGGCCACATGACGCCCGTGTACTATTCCGTGCTGGCCCGCGCCGGTTATTTCCCGGTGAGCGAACTCGCCACCTTCCGTACGTTCGGCGCCCGCCTGCAGGGCCACCCGTCCATCCGCAAGAGCCTCCCCGGCATCTTCCAGGCCTCCGGTTCCCTGGGCCAGGGCCTGTCCGCCGCCTGCGGCCTCGCCCTCGGCAAGAAACTGGACAAGGAGGACAACTTCGTGTTCTGCCTGTGCGGTGACGGCGAATCCGAGGAAGGCCAGATCTGGGAAGCCGGCATGTTCGCCGTGTTCCACAAACTGGACAACCTCATTGCCATGACCGACTGGAACGGCAAGCAGATCGACGGCCCCGTCTCCGAGGTTTCCGGCGAAGGCGACCTCGCCGAGAAGTGGGAAGCCTGGGGCTGGAACACCATCGTCGCCGAAGGCCACGATTTCGATTCCATCGCCAAGGCCTTCGAACTGGCCAAGGCCGGCAAGGGCAGCGGCAAGCCTACGATGATCCTCTTCAAGACCGAGATGGGTCACGGCGTGGACTTCATGGCCGGCACCCACAAGTGGCACGGTTCCGTTCCCAAGCCCGAGCAACTCGAGGACGCGCTCAAGCAGTTAGGTGAAACCTCCCTTGGAGACTTTTAAACCATTGACATCATGAAAAAGTACATCGATACAGGCAAGAAGGACACCCGCAGCGGATTCGGCGTGGGTCTTCTCGAAGCGGGCCGCGCGGACAGCCGCGTCGTCGCCCTCACCGCGGACCTCAAGGGCTCCCTCAAGATGGACGCCTTCGCCGCGGAGTTCCCGGAGCGTTTCATCCAGTGCGGCATCGCCGAGGCCAACATGGTCGGCGCCGCCGCCGGTCTCGCCATCACCGGCAAGATTCCGTTCATCGGCTCCTTCGCGGAGTTCGTGACCGGCCGCGTCTATGACCAGGTCCGCCAGGAAGTCTCCTACGGCAAGGCCAATGTGAAGATCGCCTCCTCCCACGCCGGCATCACCCTCGGCGAGGACGGCGCCACCCACCAGACCATGGAGGACATGGCCCTCATGCGCGCCCTTCCGGAAATGGTCGTGATCAACCCCTGCGACTTCAACCAGACCAAGAACGCCACCATCGCCGCCGCGAAGTACGTCGGCCCGGTGTACCTGCGTTTCGGCCGTCCGAGCGTCCCGAACTTCACCCCGGAGAACGAGGAGTTCGTCATCGGCAAGGCCCAGATCCTGAACGAGGGTAAAGACGTCACCATCATCGCCTGCGGCCATCTCGTATGGGAAGCCCTCCAGGCCGCCGAGGCCCTCGAGGCCGAAGGCGTCAGCGCCGAAGTCATCAACATGGCCACCGTCAAGCCGCTGGATGAGGAAGCCATCCTCGCCTCCGCGGCCAAGACCAAGGCCATCGTCGTGGCCGAGGAGCACAACATGGCCGGCGGTCTCGGCGAAGCCGTGGCCGGCCTGCTCGCCCGCACCAACCCCACCCCGGTGGAATTCGTCAACGGCAAGGACCTGTTCGGCCAGAGTGGCACGCCTTCTGCATTGATGGCGCAATACGGTCTGGACGCCCAGCATGTCGCCGAGGCGGCTAAGAAGGCCATCGCACGGAAATAATGGACAATGCCGAGCGGCTCTTCAATGAGATTGTAAAGGAATACAGCGAGCGTGTCTACTGGCACGTCCGCCGGTTCGTGAACAACCACGAAGACGCCGACGACCTCGTCCAGGAGATTTTCCTGAAGATATGGACTGCGCTTCCCTCGTTCCGGGGGGAGGCGCAGTTGTTTACCTGGGTGTACCGCATCGCCACGAACGAAACGCTGAACTGGCTCCGCCGGGAGAAGGTGCGCGCCGCCCTCCGCTTCTCCAGCATCGACGCGGAAATGGAGCGGCGCATCGACAGCGACCCCTTCTTCGACGGGGACGCCGCCGACCGCGCCCTCTCCAAGGCCGTGGCGAAACTGCCGGAAAAACAACGCCAAGTCTTTATCCTGCGCTATTACGACGAAATGCCCTATGAAGAGATGTCCGCCATCCTGGGGACTTCCGTCGGCGCGCTCAAAGCCTCCTATCATATCGCGCAGGAAAAGGTGCGCGATACGCTGGGACATGAAAATTTCATCGGAACGGATTAAACTTTCGACAGATACCTGTGTCTAAACCAACGTCTATGAGCAAAAGGAACGACATATCCACGCCGGAAGGCTACTTCGAGGACCTGCGGATGCGGCTCTCGGAAATCCCCGCACAGCCCGCCCGCGTCAGTCCGGTCCGCCGCCTGGCGCCCTATGCGGCCATAGCCGCCAGTTTCCTGGTGGCCGTGATGCTGGGCAACTTCATCCTCGGCAGGACGGCCAGCCCCTCCGCCGACGATGACACCTGGACCTACGTCTCCTACCTCGCTGACGCACTCGATCCCGACGGCGCCGCCCTGGTCGACATGTACGACGAGTGGGACGGCCTGGAAGAAGAGGAAGGCCTCTCCGCGGAGGATATCGTCAACTATCTGGTTGCAGACGGCATTTCCGTTGAACATTTGAATTATCTCAGTTATGAAGAAGGTTTTTAGTGTATTGTGCGCCCTCGTCCTCCTGTCCGCAGGCGCATTCGCCCAGGGTTCCGGCCCGCAGCGTAGAGGCGGCGACAACGGCTGGCGCGAACGCGTCCGGGCCGAGAAGGTCGCCTTCCTTACCGAGGAAATCGACCTTACCGAAAGCGAAGCCCAGGTTTTCTGGCCCATCTACAACGAAATCCAGAAAGCGGAGCGCGAGTCTTTCGAAGCCGTGAAGAAGGCTTATGACGCGATGGCCAAGGGCGTCGCCGAGAACAAGTCCGGCAAGGAAATGGAGAAACTGGTCCATGCCTATATCGACGCGAAGGAAAAGAACGACGGTATCGAGACCAAGTATCTCAACAAGCTTCTGAAGGCCCTCCCCGCCGAGAAGGTCGCCCGCTACTATGTGGCCGAGGAGAAATTCCGCCACCAGCAGATCGGCCGCCTCGGGAACGGCAACTTCCCCAACTTCCGCATGAGCGACGAGCAGAAGCAGCAGTGGCGCGAGCGCGGCGAGCAGATGCGGGAACAGTTCCGCAACTGGACGGGCCAGAATCAGAAGAAGGATAATGAATAGCCGTGAGGCTGAAAAGCGTTGTTAAAATAGTTGGTTAGAAAAAAGAGACTCGGCTCAGGCCAGGTCTCTTTTTCTTTACAGACTCTCCACGAACTGACCGTCGCGCATGACAAGCGTCCGGTCGCAGAGCTGCGCGAGGGAAGGGTCGTGGGTGACGATCACCACGGTCTGGCCCAGCCGGTCGCGAAGGTCGAAGAAAAGGCGGTGGATCTCCTCCTTGGTCTTGCTGTCCAGGTTGCCCGACGGCTCGTCGGCAAAGAGGATGGCCGGGTCGTTCACGAGGGCGCGGGCGATGGCGACGCGCTGCTGCTCGCCGCCGGAAAGTTCCGACGGCTTGTGCGTCAGCCGCTCGGAGAGCCCGACTTCGCCCAGCAGGCGGCGGGCTTTCTCCCGGGCGTCACGCACGGGAACGCCGCCGATGAGTGCGGGAATCGTCACGTTCTCCAAGGCGTCGAACTCGGGCAGGAGATGGTGGGCCTGGAACACAAAGCCGATACGGCGGTTTCGGAAAGCGGACAGTTCCCGGGACCCCAGGTGCAGGACATCCGTCCCGTCCACCGTGAGGGAACCCGCGTCCGGCGTGGACAGGGTGCCGAGGATCTGCAGGAGGGTGGACTTCCCCGCTCCGGACGCACCCATGATGGCCACGACTTCCCCGCGCCGCGCCTGGAAGTCAACGCCTTTCAGCACCTTAAGCGTGCCGAAACTCTTCTCGATTCCTTTTGCTTCGATAATCATGACGCAAAAATACGGAAAAATCGCTGAACGGGCGATGGTATTCGGAAAAAAAGTCTTATCTTTGCCGTCCGCAATCTCGCGAAGGTTGCATAACGCATTTATCAACAATTAAAAAACAGATTCACAATGGCTGTTAAAATCAGACTCCAGCGCCACGGTAAGAAGAATTTCGCATTCTTCCACATTGTTGTGGCCGATTCCCGTTCCCCGCGTGACGGACGTTTCATCGAGCAGCTCGGCTCCTACAACCCGAACACCAACCCTGCCACCATCGTCCTTGACAGCGACAAGGCCCTCAAGTGGCTCAACGTCGGTGCCCAGCCTACCCTGACTGCCCGCCGCATCCTCTCCTACGAAGGTGTCCTTCTCCGCAAGCACCTCCAGGAAGGCGTTGCCAAGGGCGCGCTGACCCAGGCCCAGGCCGACGAGAAATTCGCTGCCTGGAAGTCCCAGAAGGACGCGAAGGTCGCCGCCAAGGTGACCGGCCTGAAGAACGAGGCGATTGCCAAGGCGAAAGAGGCCAAGGCCGCTGAGGTGAAGGTCAACGAGGCCCGTGCCGAGGCGATTGCCAAGAAGAAGGCTGAGGCCGAGGCCGCTGCTGCCGAGAAGGCCGCCGAAGAGGCTGCTGCCCAGAGCGAGGAGACTGCCGAGACTCCTGCTGAGTAATGCAGAAGATCGCGCAGGTTTTGAAATCCAACGGCTGCGAAGGCGAACTCGTGTTGAGCCTTGTCGACATCGCGCCGGAGGATATCGACCTCCAGGAACCGGTATTCATCGAAATGGATGGACTACCGGTTCCTTATTTTATTGAATCCTGCACCCGCCGGGGAAACAGCCGCCTGCTGGTCCACCTGACGGGGGTCCGCAGCCTGGAAGACGCCGACGAACTTGCCGGAAAGGATGTCCTCGCCGACTATTTCGAAGAGCAGGAAGAGGACAGCCTGGTGGGATGGACCGTCCTGGACGAAAAGGGTGAAATGGTCGGAAAAGTCGCTGACTACGAGGATATTCCGGGAAATCTTTGCGTCTGGGTGGATCGGCCCGGACGGGGCGAAGTGCTCCTCCCCCTCCACGAAGATCTCATTGTGGAGATGAACGAAAAAACCGCCGAGATCCGGCTCCGGATTCCCGACGGTCTGCTTTGAACAGGAGACGGCTCAGAGGGCGCGCTCGGCGTACTCTGCCTTGACCTCCTCATAGAAGGCGGCGTCGGCGGCCTGCATATAGGGAATCAGCCACAGCAGGCCGATTCCGCAGCTCAGGACGGAAAGGATCCCCCAGCCGATAAAACTCAGGTACAGATAGAAAAGGTCGAATTTATGGCCTTTCATCATGGCGCGGCTGAGGTCAATCGCATCATTGGCCGACAGTTCCGGAGGCTCCTCGAGGATGTAGGGAGTCATCGCATGGGAAAAGACTTTGACGATGCCGGGGTGTATGAAAAGGCAGGTCCAAAGGGCGATGAAAATTCTTGACAGCAGGACGCCCCAGACTTTGTGCCAGTAGTGGGAGAAAGCGATGGAGAAGGTATTCTCCGTCAGGCGGTTATCTCCTTCCGTGACCAGGCGGCGGAAGCTGTTGGCAAAGCCCAGCATCAGCACATTCATCACAAAAACCGTCAGCAGCATAGACAGCGACGACCAGCGGGAAATCTGCCCGTACAGGCCCATCAGGCCGGGCATGTCATTGTAGGCCGCCATGGCGGTCAGCTGCTGGTTGAAATCCGGATGGCTCAGCTGGAAGCCCATGGTCGGTCCCTGGCAGAGGGCGGCGATGAGCAGGAGGACGGCAGTCGCGAGGACGGCGGGAGCCCAGTTGCCTTTGAGGGCGGAGAGGGCGGTCGATTTGAATTCAGTGTTCGTTTTCATACGTAAATCTATGGACAGATGGACAAATTTAAGCATTTTTTAATATATTTGTGGACAGAACCAAAATATTTTGACCTATGTCCATTACGCTGATTGTCGTCCTCGCCCTCGCGGCCGTGCTGGTGCTCTGGGTGATTTCCGTCCAGAACCGTCTCGTGAAAATCGACGAGCTCTGCAACAATTCCCTCAAGCAGATCCAGGTCCAGCAGATGAGCCGTTACGATGCGCTGAAGACCATCGTCTCGCTCGCCCGCGAATCCGCCCAGGTGGAAGGCGAGAATTTCGAAAAGATCATCAACGCCCGCAAGATCACCACTTCGCCCGCCCCGACGGCGAAGGAAATCAACGAAAACGAAGCGGCCCTGAGCCAGATGGCGACCCGCCTGATCGCCGTCGCCGAGCAGTATCCCCAGCTCCAGGGCACGACCCAGTACCAGGAGGCCATCAAGAGCTACAAGGAGTACGAAGAGAACGTGCGCCTGTCCAGGATGACCTGCAACGACACGATTACCAAGTACAACCGCGAGGTCCGCTCCTTCCCTGCCTCGATCATCGCCGGACTGCTCCACTTCCCGGTGCGCGACTACCTGGCCGACGCCCCCGGCAAGGCCGAGATTCCGGAAGAGGTTTTCAAGCGCTAAAACCATGAAACGGGCGCTTCTTGCCGCTGTGGCCTTTCTGGCCGCCGCGGCCTTCTCCTATGGACAGGAGTACCACA
>JAEEGH010006334.1_pt1 | contig 29062 bp, 32 predicted proteins | sample 9134181 | NCBI WGS metagenome assembly JAEEGH01 (sample SAMN16246544, study PRJNA631951) | gut metagenome | biome: gut microbiome; feature: rumen; material: DP-attached | host: Bos | place: Iran: Karaj | collected 2018-10 | reverse complement strand
ACTGACGAGGGGGTGTCAGTGTCTTAAGGAGGGTGTTATGAAGTAAGGAACAATTACTTTGAACAACCATATCTTACCACCCTCAATATTTACTTTAAGATTCAAAAAAGGCAAAATAGTGGCAAAGGATTAGGCAAACAGGGAGGATTTCCGGGGTGACACTTGAAGGCAGACTTTTCGTTGCTAACAGGATGACTGAGATAAAAGAGGTCACTACAGAGGATGCTGATGCATCCTATTCAAAGCGCCTGGAGAGGGCTCTGGTAGAACTTTGCAAGCAGATGGACATTCCGGTTCCCATGTGGATGAAAAAGAATACCAAAGAGTTTGCGGCTTTCGGCCAGACGATCTTTTTCCGTGAACAATATACGGAAAATATAAGATTCGACAGATTCCAGATAAGAGTCATAGAAGCCTGATGAAGAAGCGTATAGGCATAATCGGAGGCGGCGCAGCAGGGCTTTTTGCGGCCTGTCAGTTAAAAAGGCTCAAAGGTGCAGGTGATATAGAAGTAACCTTGATCGAGAAGAATTCTATTCCCGGTAAAAAGCTTATTCTCACGGGCCACGGACGCTGCAACATCACCAACAGGAAAGAAGTAAACAGGCTTAAAGAAGGCTATCACGACGCGGACAAGTTTTTGTATCCGGCACTGAAGGAATTCGGACCGGAAGATACGGTAAGCTTTTTCGAGAACGGGATAGGATTAAAGGTTAAGGAAGAAGAAAATAACAGGATCTTCCCGGTCTGCGACAGCGCTGTAACCGTAAGAGACAGGCTTGTATCCTACATATCGGACAGCACAAAGACGGTCTGTGATGCGGTTGTTAAGGACATCAGGAAGACGAACGGATTTGAGGTCGACACATCAAAGGGGAAGTTTACATTCGATCAGGTGATCTTATCCTGCGGAGGAATGTCTTTCCCTAAGACCGGTTCCACGGGAGATTCATACAGATTCGCAGAAGAACTGGGACACACTGTAGCGCCCGCAAGAGGCGCCCTGGCGCCGTTGAAGGCTGAAGGGAAGGATAAGTCCTTCTGTAAGAGCTTAAGCGGCGTGACAGTAAATGCGGGTGTATCTTTATTCAGCGAAGGCAGGAAGGCCGCTTCAAAGGAAGGCGGAGTGCTGTTTGCCGACTTCGGACTGACCGGCCCTGCCATTATGGAGATATCAAGGGAAGTCCCAAAAGACATCCGTGGCAAGGATGTTTATATTGAGCTTGATCTCGTGCCTTCCATGAAGGACGAAGAGTTCGAAAAAGAGCTTCTGGACCTGATAGGAAAGCACGCTGATACTAAGATAACTACGCTGTTATCGGGCTTTGTACCTCAGTCTGCAGCAACTGAGATCGCAGCAAGGGCAGGGGCTGAGGGCCTTTATGCTCAGGGCTTTACAAAGGAGAACCGCAAGAATGTCTGCCGTGAGACAAAGCATCTCAGGATCTGTCTTGCAGAAGCGCCGGACATCAATACCGCATATGTCACCAGAGGCGGAGTGTCGCTTAAAGAGGTGGACAGGAAGACCATGGAATCGAAGATCGTACCGGGTCTTTACATAATAGGTGAAGCGCTGGACATAGACGGCATAAGCGGAGGATATAATCTCCAGGCATGCATGAGCGAAGCATATCTTGCTTCCAAGAATATCCTTAGTTCAGATTAAGATTAAAAGGAGATCAGTTGGCGTACTTATCGCCGGATACGCGGAAGATAACCTCGCCCGGATATACCATGTCGAGCTGGGTTCTTGCTACGCTCTCAACATAAGAATCGTCCTTGCCGAATTCTTCCTGTGCTCTTATCTGTTGAAGCTTGTCAGATAAAGCTTCAGACTGCGCAACGAGAGAAGAGTTCTCTGCCTTGAGGCGTTCTTTCTGTCTGTTGATGTTGGCATACTTGGTAATGCAGAGGATACCGACGACAACGCAGACAATGCAGATCATTGCCGTTAAGAACGATATTCCACCTGTTTTGCGTCTTACTTTGCGCAAAATATGCCTCCGAAAATACAGCGATATACAGTAATTATTACTTAACCCCGGGTCCAAAACAACAACCCGGGGTTAAACTTAAAGTACTTGTAATATTAATGACTCAGAAATCATTCAATCAGCTCATACATGGATGCGGCTTCTTCTTTCCTGACCGTTTCCTGAAGCGATAAGACCCTGAATCTGACTTCTCCGCTTCCGAAAAGGATCGCTACTTCATCTCCGACCTTGAGCTTTACGGAAGGCTTTGCGGGCTTGCCGTTTACGGTAACTCTGCCGGCCTGGCAGACATCATTTGCGACCGTTCTGCGCTTTATTACTCTGGACAGCTTAAGGAATTTATCAAGCCTCATTATTATCTCCTGCAAGTATCACTCTTCCCTTAAGAGCGGAAAGGAGTGTTAAGTCATCTGCATATTCGATATCCGAGCCCATAGGAAGACCTGATGCGAGCCTTGATACCTTAATGCCTGAAGGGCCAACCATTCTCGATAGATAGAGAGCCGTGGCATTGCCTTCCGCTGTCTGGTTCGTAGCGACGATCAGCTCAGTCACTTCAGGGTGATCTGCAAGGCGCTTGATAAGGTCAGGGATAGTCGTATCGGATATGCTCATGGCCTTCATGGGATTGAAAACACCGTGAAGAACATGATATAGGCCCTTGTATTCGTGGGCACGCTCAAATGTCGATACGTCTCTCGGCGATTCAACAACAAGGACAGTAGTCTTGTCTCTCAAGGGATCCGAGCAGATAGGGCAGGGATCTGAGTCCGTGAAGTTCTGGCAGCACGAACATCTCTTTGTAGACTGTCTTGCGGCCATGATAGAGGACGTCAGAGCTTCGGCATCCTTATCATCCATAGCGAGGATGTGGAATGCCAGACGCTGGGCAGACTTTCCGCCAATGCCGGGAAGACTGCTTAACTGAGCTATGAGATTCTGAATCGAAGGCGAATATCTTGCCATTATCAGAAGGGCATCTTCATGCCGCCGGTGATGGAGCCGATACGCTCCTGGTTGGTCTTGTCGATCTGTGCCAGAGCCTGGTTTGCAGCTGCGATGATGAGATCCTGGAGACCTTCGATATCATCGGGATCAACAACATCCTTTGCGATCTCAACGCTCTCGAGCTGGTGCTTGCCGGTAACGACTACCTTAACGAGCTCGCCGCCTGCAGTACCTGTAAAACGCATTTCCTGGATCTCGGCCTGAGCCATCTCGATCTGTCTCTGCATTCTCTGAGCCTGAGCCATGACCTGGCTCATGTTGCCGCCCATTCCCATTCCGCCACGGAATCCTTTAGCCATTTTAAAAACCTCCGAAAATTATTCTGATCAATTATTTATTCAGTCACCGAAATGAAAATCCGTAGGAACGCCCAGATTCTGGGAACGCTCATTTAAGTCGTCGAGCTTCCTGTCGAGCTCTGTCTCACGGTTCTTCTTCTCGAGATTTGAAAACTGTGTCTGTGTGCAGAGGAACAGATGCTCTGCGCCGAACTCGTCCTTTATGCCTGCAGAGATCTGTCTGAATGCCTGGGATCTCTTAAGGTTGGACAAGAGCTTTGTATCCTTGTCTTCGAATACGATATATGCGGAATTGCCGTCCTTGCGGAGCTTTGTCTGCTCTAAGATGACCGCAATATTATCGTTGCTCTCCTTGAGCTTGGACGTGATATTTGTCCATCTGAAATCGACATCGGTGGATCCGCCGTCGAAAGAAGGCGCTCTTACGCCGGTCCTGGGTCTGCCGTCTACGATAAGTCCGCTCTTGTCTGCCTGAACGGCCAGCTGTGAGCGGGGCTGCACAGGCGACTCCTGTGAAGGCTCTTCCTGAGGGGCATCATTGGAGCCGATATCCTCTTCAAGGTCTTTTAAGAATGAATTGGAAAGCCCTGCAAATATTCCTGCTGAAGGAGCGGGCTTGTCTTCAGGCAGATTAAACGAGAAGCTTGAAGGCTCCTGCGGCTCTTCAGGCTCAGGTTCATCCGTGCCGAAGCTTAACTGCGGTTCAGTCTCCCTGGGCATGAATGAGAATATCGTAGGCTCTGAATGCTCGTTAAAAGACTCATCTCCCGGAATAAAAGCATCATCGGGATCAGCGGGTTCCTCAGGCTCGTCCGGTTCGACGGGCTCTTTTGCTGCGGCGCTTCCGGCAGAAGGCGTGAAAAGAGCATCGAAAGAAGATAAGGACGGCTCGCTTGCCTTGGGCTCAGCGGGAGCCTGATTAAATGAGAACAGTCCTGAAGGAGCAGAAGACGGCTGGGGTCTGTAGGGAGCAGGTGCGGTAAAAGCAGGCTTTGCTTCAGGCTCAGCTTCCCCGGCAGGCTCTTCTGAAGCCTTAACAGGTTCCTCGGGAGCCTTAGCGGGTTCTTCTTCCTTCTTGGGTTCGGCCGGTGCAGGTGCTGCAGGTTCCGTCTTCTCTTCGAGCGTGATAGTTGCAGCTGCCGCGGCCTGCTTCTTCTCGAAGTCAGGGATAACGATAGGAGTTACCGGCAAAGATGATTTCCTGCCGCAGAGGCGCATCAGCATAAGCTCAAAGCTCGTAGGAATATCCGGAGACTTGCGGAGCTCGGCATATTCCTTTGAGAGGTAACTTATATAACCTGTCAATGTATCGGCGCTGACCTTTGCAGCTGTCTGATACATATCCTTGATTGTTTCCTTGGGGTAGGGCAGATAGATGATAGGATCTGCCTTGACTCTGATGATCAGGAGGTCTCTGAAATATGCAGCAAGATCCAAAGTGAAACGCGCCTGGTTCTTGCCTGAGGCGTTTAAGATCTCGCAAAGATCGATAAGCTCGTCGAATCTTGCATCGATAAGGCAGTTAGCCATCTTAAAGAGGAATGAACTGTCAACGGTGCCTGTTATCTTCTCGACATCCTGAGATGAGATCTCCTTATCGCCGCCGGATATTGCGGAAATCTGGTCGAGCAGTGAGAGCGCATCGCGGAGAGCGCCGTCTGATCTTGAAGCAATGAGACGGAGTGCGTCATCCGAAGCCTTGATGCCGGACTTGCCGCAGACCTCTCTTAATCTTCCGGTAATGAGATCTAAGGGGATCCTCTTGAAATCGTATCTCTGGCAACGTGAAATGATAGTTGCGGGGATCTTATCCGATTCCGTGGTCGCGAAAAGGAAGATAACATGCTTCGGAGGTTCCTCAATAGTCTTAAGGAGCGCATTGAAAGCGCCCTTGGAGAGCATGTGGACCTCGTCGATTATATAGACTTTATAAGTTGTTCTGGTAGGAGCGAAATTGACTTCCTGAAGGATGGGTCTTATGTCATCGACACCGTTGTTGGAAGCAGCGTCCATCTCAGTAACGTCAAGTATGGAACCGTCAAGAATGCCCTTGCATGTGGGGCACTCGTTGCAGGGATTGCCGTTTACCGGGTGCTCGCAGTTGACGCTCCTGGCAAAGATCTTGGCGATCGTGGTCTTTCCCGTACCGTGCTGGCCGCAGAAAAGATAGGCGTGAGCGAGCTTCTTAGAGACTACTGACTGCCTTAAAGCGGTAACAGCAGCTTCCTGACCGACTACGTCATCGAAAGTAAGGGGCCTATATTGTCTGTAGAGAACGATATGATCTTCCATAGTTAGTTCCTTAAAGCCGGTTTCAAAAACAGATAATAAAAAAGTCCGTCCCGCCCGAACTGCCGCCGGTAAGGCTTGACCCGCGGCGCACTCCGTAAACCGCTTACTGCTGCTTCCTTCCGGACCTGACAGGGTTCACAGCCCGAAATCGCACGGGACCTTGGCCGGCGGCAGACCGCGCGGGACGAACTCGTATTTCAAACATTAGGATTATAGCATAAAAGAAAAATATATAAATTCAATTATGAGGACAATTGACGTGAAGCAGAGAATAATTGAGCTTGCTTTTCTGCACAAGCGAACGGAGTCCGCGCGGAAGCCTTAAGCAGGCGAGATGATTTTTTGCGTTATTTATAACACTTCTCAATATATTTCTGTGTATAGCTTCCGAGTGTGGCGATCGCAGTTCCTGCAGATTCTGAAGAGGCAGCTTCAACATAGATTATGAGGGCGAACGGTTCCTTGTAATCTACGATCGCACATTCCATGTATGCCTTGCGGTCGGTGTTGCGGCCAAGAACATGAAGGATCCTTGTATCCTCAGGGAATGCGGCACTTAACGGTGAGGCGACTTCATTGGCTGCCAGGTCATTTAAAAGACGCTGGTTTACCTGAGGGTTGATCGTGAACGTGCGGTAGATATAAGAAAGATACTGACCCATGTCATAGCATGAAATGGTACCGGTGGTGCGGTATTCCTTGCCGCTGTAATCCTTATAGATAACCTTGTCATCAAATGAGATATAGCCGCTTATCTTCTTTATCTCAGCTAAGGCTTCCTCCATGCCGCCGAGTTTGTTGATAAGGAAATTCAGCGCGACACTGTCATTTTTCGCGATCGAATAATAAAGGATCGTCCTCATATAGAACTGTTTCCCGTAAGAGTATGTTTTGGCGATATAAGAGGAATTGCGCGTTCCCTTGGAGCTTCCGTCATATGTAACGACCTCGGAAAGGGGTCCCGTTATGCCTGCGTTCTTATCGTAAAAAACGATCGCGGCGGGAATGGCCATGGCGCCTGAAGGGACGACCGGATCGAGCTCATCAACACCCAGACGTTCGCCGCTGGATAATGAGATGAACTCATAGCAGATCCTTATATTCGAATGGCTTTTCTGATAAGCCGTAACCTCTTCCTTGAGCTCGTCGAGATATACGGCACGCTGCTGGTATGAGGCTGTCTGGATCCCGATAGGCTTAAAACTGAAGTTCCTGTCCTCCATGAAGGGTTCAGGTGAGTTGTCCTGGGTACGGCCGGAATCAGGTGAAATGGTAGGTGTCGGCGTCGCAGCGAGCACCGCATGCGGTACGGTGGTCGTTGCGGTCGTCGTTACCTCTGTAGTTGTTTCCGTTGTTGTATGTACAGGCCTCTGGTAAGCCGAATAAGCAGTGGTCGTGCTGGTTGCGGCACCGACAAGTCCGGGATACATAAGTTTGTAGGTATCCTGAGCGGACGCGATCGAGCTTATGAATACTACTACGAAAGTAATCGCAAGCAGGATCAGGACGATCACGAGCGTACGCTTTTTACGGGATGTCTTTATCCCTTCGGCTTTTTTCAGAAATGTCGGATTCGGCCTTTTCATCGAATATCAGAACAGTCCTGTGATCACACCGTTGTTATCGATGTTGATATCCATAGCGGCAGGATGCGGGGGAAGACCCGGCATGGTTACGATCGTACCCGTAAGGATAACGAGATAGCCGGCACCTGCGGAGATATAACAGTCTCTTACCGTAAGCGTGAAGCCTTCGGGATTGCCGAGCTTCTTCGGATCATCGGAAAGCGAATATTGTGTCTTTGCGATGCAGATAGGAAGATTGCCGTAACCCTTCTTTACGAATTCGTCGATCTTGGCCTGAGCTTCAGGGAAGATGTCGACCTTGCCTGCGCCGTAGACCTTTGTTGCGACCTTGGTGATCTTCTCTTCAACGGAATCTGTAAGCTCATAGCTGTAAACAGGATTCCTGGGCTTGTTCTGAGAAAGGATAGAGACAGCCTTGTTGGCGAGGTCGATACCGCCTTCGCCGCCCTTGGCAAAGATCTCGGCGGGAGCGAACTCGGCGCCTGTAGCCTTGCATGCTTCTTCAACTATAGCGAGTTCTTCTTCGGTATCCGTAAGGAACCTGTTGGAGGCAACGAGGACCGGGATGCCGAAATTCTGCATGTTCTGAATGTGTCTCAATACGTTTGCAAGACCGGCCTTAACAGCTTCCGGATTAGGATTGGAGAGCTCGGCCTTAGGAATGCCTGCATTGTACTTAAGAGATCTTACTGTAGTTACGATAACTACGAGATCAGGCCAGATGCCGAGATCTCTGCACTTGATATCAAGGAACTTCTCAGCGCCCAAGTCAGCACCGAAGCCTGCTTCGGTTACGACGATGTCGCTGAGCTTTAATGCTGTCTTTGTTGCGATGCATGTATTGCAGCCGTGTGAGATGTTCGCGAAAGGTCCGCCGTGAACAAGAGCGGGAACACCTTCCAATGACTGGACGAGGTTAGGGCACATAGCGTCCTTAAGGCATGTAACAAGGCTTCCCGTAGCGCCGAGCTGGCCTGCAGTTACGATGTTTCCGTCCATGTCATAAGCGATCGCGATCCTGTCTAATCTTACCTTGAGGTCATCCATATCCTTTGCAAGGCAGAGGATAGCCATGATCTCGGAAGCTGCAGTGATCTGGAAGATCTCAGGACGCGTAACGCCCTTTGTACCGCCGCCGACACCGACAGTTACTGCTCGAAGGCATCTGTCGTTCATGTCGAGACACCTCTTCCATAAGATCCTGTCCTTATCGATGTTCAAGCTGTTGCCCTGGAAAAGGTGGTTGTCGATGAGGGCAGCAAGAAGGTTATTTGCCGTAGTGATAGCGTGGAGGTCACCTGTGAAGTGGAGATTGATATCCTCCATCGGAACGACCTGTGAGTAGCCGCCGCCGCAGGCACCGCCCTTGACGCCGAATACGGGTCCTAATGAGGGTTCTCTTAACGCCAGGATAGGATTCTTGCCGACAAGCTTTAAGCCCTGTGCGAGTCCGATGCTTACTGTTGTCTTGCCTTCGCCTGCGGGTGTGGGGTTCATCGCCGTAACGAGGATGAGCTTGGCATCAGGTCTTTCAGGCAGATCCCGGATGTAGTTCAACGGGAGTTTTGCTTTGTACTTTCCGTAGAATTCGAGCTTGTCAGGATCGATTCCTGCCTGCTCTGCTACTTCTGCGATGGGCTTGATCTTTGCACTCTGGGCTATCTCGATATCACTAAGCATTTTTGACCTCTCCTATCTGTTTTTTAGAGTAATGCTACGATTGTATTGTAAAAAGAATGCCTTTTCAATGAGAGTTAAAAGCTCTTCTGTAAGAAAATAGAAAAAATTCTCCCTAACCACTATATTTTGTGAGATTGCCGCTGTTTTTTTACTAAATGTTGTGTTTTCTCGTTGACAATATGTCAAGGAAATGTTAGCATTGGTGCAAGTTTGGTAATATTTCCGTAATGTTCCTTTAAGGCGTTTGCAATATTTATCAACAATTCTCCGGGCGGAGGGAAGACGTATGATTATCAGTTCCGATTTGGAAATGTGCAAGAGTAAGTTTCAAGAGCTCATCGGCAAGCGAATAGTTTGCAAGACCAACGGCGGACGCAAGAGGATCATCACATACATCGGTACAGTCGAGCACTGCTATCCCAATGTTTTCACAATGCTTTGCAAGAACGAAGCAGGCAAGGAATCGCTCGTATCCTTCTCATATATCGATGTTCTCACAAGAACAGTCAGAGTAGGCATCATGCCTGAGAAGTCACAGGAAGTAGTAGCAGTCTGATCCTGAACAAATAAGCTGATCATAAGGCACTGTCAGAACTGATTCGGTCAGGTTTTGACAGTGCTTTTTTATGGGAACATGCTGCCGCAGGCAGTTCGGAATTTTGATTTATATATTCTTGTAAGGTAAAATTGAATTACATATCCTTTTGCTTTGTTTGATTTTAGGAGATCCTTATGGATTCTTATGAAATAACAGCTAATGCCAAATTGAATCTTTTTCTGCGCGTCCGCGGGATACTTCCAAACGGCTATCACAGCTTATATTCGATAATGCAGGAAATAGATCTTGCAGATAATCTCACTATCAACATCTATCCCGAACGCGAGTGCGGTTTTGATATCAAATGCATCGGCAGGAATGATATCGATCCGGAGAAGAACCTCTGCAGCAAAGCCAGAGACAGGTTCATCTCGATGCTTAGGAAAAAAGCCGAGACAGATCCTTCGATCCCGGATGCCGGCCGCTGGAAGAGAAATGAATTCCCTTATATCGAGATAGTCCTTACAAAGCGCATTCCGTCTGAATCCGGAATGGGCGGCGGAAGCTCTGATGCTGCAGCCGTACTTATGGTCCTTCAGGAGCACTTCGGCAATCCGTTTACGGATGAAGAGCTTAACCAGCTTGCAGTAAATGTCGGCGCGGATGTCCCGTTCTTCCTTTACGGAGGGACATGTCTCTGCGAGAAAGTCGGCGAGGATATAAGGGTTCTAACGCCGCTGTCGGATATACCGCTTCTTATCGTAAAGCCCAAGGAGGGCGTATCGACTCCCGAGTGCTTCCACGCCATAGACAGCAAACCTTTGCCGGTATTCGACGAAGAACGGTATGAGGCATATATTGCAGGACTTAATGAAGGTGAAGGCGATCCCTTTACGAGGTTCCTTAAGGGCGGAGAGCTCCTTACAAATGATCTCGAGATTCCGTCTGAAGAAAAGGTCCCCCTGATAAAGAAGGTAAGGGAAACGCTCCTTTCAACGGGCGCAGGTTTCAGCCGCATGACCGGTTCCGGCAGCGCTGTTTTCGCGATGTATGACAGTATTGAAACAAGAGATAAGGCTTATGAGCAGATAAAGAACGTGCCTGAATTCTCCGGCTGCGACATCTTCTGTTCGAAGACCATATAACGTGCTTATAGGTCTTTAGCCCTTTAAATCGTACGCGAAAAGGCCTCTCATATAGCCTCTGGAATTCTCCGAATCTATCAGCCTGAATCCTCTTTTGGCGTAGAATTCGACCATGTTCTTATTGGTTGCCGCGGAGTGCAGGAGAATGCATTCTGCGCCTGATCCGGCTGCCAGATCGACGGCCCTTGTCATGAGGTCTATTCCAAGGCCGGTCTTCCTGTACTTTTCGAGAACAGCAAATCTTGAGATATAAGAAGATTCTCCAAGGTCTTTCAAGTATTCGAAAGTCTTGTCCGAGAAGTTATAGACAAGGGGATTGGGGCATTTCTTGATGCAGATCGAACCGACGATCTTACCGTCCGTCTCAGCCACGAGGCAGGTCTGCCGCGATATCCTGTCGGCAACGCTCTCGATGCTCTCGGTCATGGCTTCGAGCATCGAAGAGGATATTCCCGAATCCGCGCAATAAGTAAGCATCGCGCTTCTTAAGAGGCGCGATACTTCAGGTGCGTCATTGACGCCTGCTGTTCTTATTACGGGGCTTGTATTCATCAGTTAAGGAAGCAGTTTACGAGGATTGCCTTATGAGCGTGGAGTCTGTTCTCAGCTTCGTCGAAAACAACGCTCTGAGGTCCGTCGATAACGTCTTCAGTAACTTCATAGCCTCTGTAAGCAGGGAGGCAGTGCATGAAGATTGCATCCTTGTGAGCTACGCCCATGAGCTTTGAATTAACCTGATAGTTCTTGAAGATCTCAACTCTCTTAGCCTTCTCAGCTTCCTGGCCCATGGATGTCCATGTGTCTGTATAGATAACGTCAGCGCCTTCAGCTGCTTCGAAAGGATCTTCTGTCATGACGATCTTAGAGCCTGTTACCTTGGCATCTTCCTTGGCTTCAAGAACATACTTGTCAGGGCATGTGTAATCCTTAGGGGAAGCAACGGAGATGTCCATTCCTGCCTTTGCGCAAGCGTGAAGGAGGGAATTTGCCATGTTGTTTCCGTCGCCCAGGTAAGCCATCTTGAGACCCTTAAGCGCGCCCTTGTGCTCCTTGATCGTAAGTAGGTCAGCCAATACCTGTGTAGGGTGCTGGTCGTCTGTAAGACCGTTGATTACAGGGATCTTTCCGTATTTAGCAAGGTCTTCAACGTCCTGGTGCTTGAATGTTCTGATCATGATGCCGTCGACCATGCCGGACAATACGTTAGCCGTGTCGTAGATGGTCTCGCCTCTGCCGATCTGGATGTCATTGTTGCTCAGGAAAAGAGCCATGCCGCCCAGCTGGTACATTCCGACTTCAAAGGAGACTCTCGTTCTTGTGGAAGACTTTGTGAAGATCATGGCAAGTGTCTTTCCCTTAAGAAGGTGGTGCTCGATGCCGGCCTTTGTCTTTGCCTTAAGATCTACTGCCACGTCCAGAAGGTAATCAAGGTCTTCGAAGGAAACGTCTCTGTGGAAATCAATATAATGCTTCATTGTAATTACTCCTTAGCTGTCGGTATTAATCGTCGTTGTCGATAATGTCTATGTCCTTGCCGTCTGTCAGGGCCTTTTCTTTTTCTGCGGTAAGGCCTAACTGGTCAAGCTTGTCGATCTTTGCGTTGTTTACGCTTGATGCTTTTTCCTTGATCTGCTTCTTGGAAGGGATAGCATCCTTGAGCTTGTCGAAGACATTCTTCGGGCCCTGAACGTTCTTTAAGATCTTGTCGAGTGCCTTGATGAACTGGTTTGCCTGGGCCTTTGTGATGATGAGCGGAGGTGCAAGCCTGATCGTTGATTTGCCGATAGCGCTTACGAGGATGCCCATTGAGAATAACTGTTCGCGCATGCCCTGGGCTGTGATCGTATCATCGAATTCGATACCGATAAGAAGGCCCTTGCCCCTTACCGAACGGATGCAGTTATACTTAGCCCTTAATTTGCCCAGCTTATCGAAGAGCTCTTCGCTTACTTCTCTTACGTTATCGATGATGTTATCTTCTTCGATAGTCTCGAGTACGGCATTTCCGGCAGCACATGCCAGGGGGTTTCCGCCGAATGTCGAGCCGTGATCGCCGGGCTTCATGCCTGTAGCAATGGCGTTTGTTGTGAGCATGGCACCGATCGGAACACCGCCGCCCAAGCCCTTTGCGAGCGTCATGATGTCAGGCTGTACGCCGTAGTTCTGATAGCAGAACATCTTGCCGGTACGTCCTACACCTGTCTGGACTTCGTCGAAGATAAGAAGGATACCCTTCTCGACGCAGAGCTTCTTTATAGCCTGGATGTATTCGAGGTCAGCGGGATGAACGCCGCTCTCACCCTGAATGAGCTCGAGCATGATAGCTGCAGTCTTGGGAGTTACTGCCTTGATCATGGCGTCAATGTCGTTATAAGGAACATAGACAAAGCCCGGAAGATTAGGCGCGAAAGGCATCTGGAACTTTTCCTGGCCTGTTGCGGCAACTGTTCCCATCGTTCTTCCGTGGAAGCTCATCGTTGCCGTGATGATCTCATACTTGTTTAAATCCTTATAGTAGAAATAGCTTCTTGCGAGCTTGATCGCTGCTTCGTTGGCTTCAGCACCGGAATTGCAGAAGAAGACCTTGTCGGCAAAGCTTGCGCGGCAGAGTCTGTATGCGAGCTCCGACTTCTGCGGAATATAGTAGTAATTGCAGGCATGAATGATGTTCTTTGCCTGGCTGCAGATTGCCGATGTGAGCTTCGGATGAGCGTAGCCCAGGCAGTTAACAGCGATTCCGCCGATCATGTCCAGATACTTTCTGCCTTCGGTGTCATAGAGATAGCAGCCCTTTCCCTTTGTGAATGCAACAGGGAGGAGGTTAAAGACCTGAAGACAATAATTCTTGTCGTAATCCTGAATCAGGGAGAGATCATTTTCTATACTCATAGTGTTCCTTTTTCTCCTTTACGATCATTGTGCCGATGCCATTCTTTGTGAATGTCTCGAGAATAATAGAGTGAGGTATCCTTCCGTCTATTATGTGGGCACGGTCGACGCCGCGCAATACCGTATCAAGACAGCCTTCGATCTTGGGGATCATGCCGCCCTTGATAATGCCTTCCTCGACGAGATCCTTGATGTCCTTCTCGTCCAGAACCGGAATGATGTAGTCAGAACCGTCTTCGAGCTTTCTCAATACTCCGCCGACATCTGTCAGGGTGATGAGCTTGGAAGCGCCCAATGCTACTGCTACTTCAGCTGCGACCGTATCTGCGTTGATGTTATAGCTCTCGCCGTCCTTGCCTACACCGATGGGGGCGATGACAGGGATGTACTCGTCATTTGCGAGCATGGAGATGACCTTTGTGTTGATCTTCTTGATCCTGCCTACAAAGCCGATGTCGATGGCGTTGCCTTCAGCGTCCTCAGTCATCTTCTCTGCTTCGATAAGATTGCCGTCGATGCCGGAGATACCGATAGCCTTTGCGCCTTTTCCGCAAAGGGTGGATACGATGTCTTTGTTGGTCTTGCCGATCAATACCATCTGGGCATACCCCATGGTCTCTTCATCCGTATATCTTAATCCGTTTACGAAATGGGACTCCTTGTTGACCTTGTTGAGCATGTCGCTGATGTCAGGTCCGCCGCCGTGAACGATGACCGGGTTGATGCCGATATACTTAAGGAGAGTGATATCGTCCATTACAGACTGCTTTAATTCTTCGTTGATCATGGCATTTCCGCCGTATTTGATAACGAAGGTCTGGCCCCTCATCTTTCTGATATAGGGAAGGGATTCGATAAGGATCGAAGCCCTGTCCACGTTATTCTTCATGTCTCCCGTGATAACGGGATTCTCTTTCTGTCCTGCCATAATCAGATACCTCTTACGATATTCTTAAGTCCGGTTGTCTCGTCGAAACCGAACATTGCGTTTGCTGCCTGAATTGCCTGAAGTGCTGCGCCCTTGCCGAGATTGTCCTGGGCAGAGAAGAGCTTTATCATGCCTGTGTCGGGATCGAAAACACCGTTGATGTCGATATAGTTCGAACCTGCAACTGCCTTTACGTCAGGCAAAGTCTTTCCGGGAAGCACTCTTACAAAGTTCTCATCTTTATAGAATTCACTGTAGATCTCATTGATCTTCTCAGAAGATACATCTGTGAAATCCTTTGAGGGCTTTACGTAGATGCTCGCGAGCATTCCGCGCTTGAAAGGAGCCAGGTGGGGAGTAAAGGTTACCTTTATGTCTCCGGGGTTCTTTCCTGCAAGGAGCGAGCACTGCTCGGCGATCTCCGTTGTGTGACGGTGGCCAACCGCACCATAAGGCTTGAAAGCTTCGTCTGTCTCACAGAATGCGTAAGCGAGATCTGCTTTTCTTCCTGCTCCGCTGACACCGGATGTAGCATCGATAATGATGGAGTCCTCATCGATAAGATGATTCTTAAGGAAAGGTGCCAGAGCAATGAGCGAGCATGTCGGATAGCATCCGGGATTTGCTACGAGCTTTGCGGTCTTAAGCTCATTTCTGTAGAACTCGGGGATTCCGTAAACTGCTTCTGCAAGGAGCTCCGGATTCGGATGAGTAAGCTTATAAGACTTCTCATATGTAGCGAGATCCTTATATCTGAAGTCACCGCTGTGATCTATTACCTTTGCGCCTGCCTTAAGGAGCTCAGGTACGATCTTTGCGGATACTCCGTGGGGAAGTGCCGTGATAACAAGATCGGAATCTTTTGCAACTTCTTCGTAGGGAAGATCCTCGCAGATAACGTCAACGATGCCCCTGAATTCGGGATAGATCTCAGAATAGGGCTTGCCTGCGAATGTCTGGCTTGTAAGGTGTCGGAATCTGAAGAAGGGGTGTCCGGCAAAGCCTCTTACGAGTTCTGCTCCGACATATCCTGTGGATCCTATAATAGACACATACTTTACAGATTCTTCAATCGCCATTTTAATTGCCTCCGAATAGAGTGGATAATCCCCACCCTGATGTTTGATTTATGCAATATAATGCATAAATATTCAAAAGTCAACTGAAAAATGCATAAATATATTACATAATAATATCAGCGCGGTTCTCTCCGCATAATAACGCATAAGCTGTATTTGTTTTTGAAATAGCGGCAAAGGTCACTTAAACGTAATATAAAATGATGATTTTTCAGGCCCAAAAGGATATATTGCACAATGATAAAAAAGACGAAAAATGCCTCAAATTATTAGATTTGCCGCTTTTTCTTGTACAACACACACAAAATAGTCAGAGACCATTTGATAGATTTACCAAGCAACGGAAATTACTATGCCAAAATAGCAAAACTTTTTTTGGTGAGAGTGTCATATAGTAAACAAATAAGCGTTTTGTTACTATTCTCGTAGTTATCTTGCCCATGTATGTTTGGGCACATTTTTGGAGGTTATAAGTTATGGCAAGTTTATCTTTCCAGCACGTTTACAAGAAGTATGAAGGCGGCGTAGTCGCAGTTTCAGATTTCAATCTTGACGTAGCAGATAAGGAATTCGTTATCCTCGTAGGTCCTTCCGGATGCGGTAAGTCTACAACACTCCGTATGCTCGCTGGTCTCGAAGATATTTCAGAGGGTGAAATCTATATCGACGATCGTTGTGTAAACGACGTTCTCCCTAAGGACAGAGACATCGCAATGGTTTTCCAGAACTACGCTCTCTATCCTCACATGTCAGTTCGTGACAACATGGCATTCGCACTTAAGCTCAGAAAGATGCCTAAGGACGAGATCAACCGCCGTGTTCAGGAAGCAGCTAAGATCCTTGAGATCGAGCACTTGCTTGACAGAAAGCCTAAGGCTCTCTCCGGTGGTCAGCGTCAGAGAGTTGCTCTCGGCCGTGCTATCGTACGTGACCCTAAGGTCTTCCTCATGGACGAGCCTCTCTCCAACTTGGACGCTAAGCTCCGTGTACAGATGCGTGTTGAGATCACAAAGCTCCACCACAGACTTAAGACAACATTCGTTTACGTTACACACGACCAGACAGAAGCTATGACGATGGGTACCAGAATCGTAGTTATGAAGGACGGCTTCATCCAGCAGGTTGACTCTCCTACGGAGCTCTATGACAACCCGGTTAACACATTCGTTGCAGGATTCATCGGAATGCCTCCTATGAACTTCATCAATGCTGTTATCAACGTTGAGGGTTCTGATGTATTCGTTTCTTTCGAGAACGTTACAATCAAGCTTCCTGAGAGATATGCAGTTGAGGAAGTTATGGAGCGCGACGGTCAGGAAGTTATCTTCGGTGTAAGACCTGAGGCTATCACAGACGATATCACATACGTAACAGATCACCCTGAATCAGCATTCACAGCTGACGTAGACGTCGTAGAAATGCTCGGTGCTGAGACATATCTCTATGTCACAGTTAACGGATCACTCCCGCTCACATGCCGTGTTGACCCTACAACATCCCAGTCTGCAGTTGGTCAGGTTGTTGACCTCGCAGTTGACTCCAACCGTATCCACCTCTTCGACAAGGATACAGAGCAGAGCATCATTTCCTAATAGTAATTAATCTTAGAACCTCAATTCAGAGGCCGTGAATTCTTAATAAGAGTTCACGGCCTCTTTTTATGTGGCAAATCAGTGTCAGTTCTGCCCTTAAAACTTGCACCTTTTAAAGAAAAATAATATCATTTAATGTAGCGTTTTATGGACGTTCATAATGCTTCTTGAGAGGTGGAAACCATGGAAGAGATTAAAAAGTGCATGCGTCAGGTTAAGACAATTATCTCCGTTAACTGCGGAGTGATTGATACGGCAGGTAAGATCTTGGCTGCTACGAATGAGATCGGTGAAGAAGAGACCGATCCTTCATTCAGAGCCGTTGTTTCATCAGACAACCTTTTCGCTTCCACCGCTGACAGAACTTATCTGAAAGTGTTTATCGGAGAACAGCTCAAATATATCCTTTATATTGAGAGCACTGATCCTGATGCGAAGATCTCTTTGCAGCTCATCGCTGAGTGGATGAAGACTCTTGTCAAGGAGAAAGGTACTGATGCGGAGAAGGCGATCTTCATCCGTAATGTTCTGCTTGATAACGAGATCAGATCAGAAGTTCCCATGATCGCGAGAGGATATAAGATCGACTGCAATAATCCGAGACTTGTTCTTGTTGTAAGAACAGGCGCAGAGCAGAGTGCAGAGGCATTCGAGATACTGCAGAATCTCTATACGGATTCTGATGTTGCTACGGTCATCTCCATGGATGACACGACAGCTATCGTAATAATCGATGCTCTTGAGTCACAGGTAAGTGAGGATACAAAAGACAGCTTCATCGAGGAGACTTCACAGTCCGTACTGGCATGCCTTACTTCTGAAGGCTGCAAGGCAAAGGTTGCCGTAGGTTCGGTAGTCGGTTCATTTATGGATATCAGCAAGTCTTATTCAGATGCCATGACTGCACTTAAGGTATCCAAGATCTTCGACGGCGAATCAGATCTCTCCAGATACGACAAGCTCGGCTTGGGCAGACTTATCTATCAGCTCCCTAAGCCTCTTTGCGAGATGTTCATCAGGGAAGTATTCCCCAACGAAGCATTTAAGCAGTTGGATGAAGAGACCAGGACCACGATCGATACATTCTTTGCGAACGATCTTAACGGTTCTGAGACTTCAAGAGAGTTGTTCGTTCACAGAAATACTCTCGTATACAGACTCGAAAAGGTTAAGACCAAGACAGGTCTTGACTTAAGGAAATTTGACGACGCGGTACTCTTTAAGATGGCGACCATGGTAAGAACCTACATCGATTATCTTAACGATACCAATGACAACAAGATCAGGTAAACAAATTGATTGATTTTATTGATGTAGAGAAAACATACGCTTCCGGAGTTGAAGCTTTAAAGGGGATAAACCTTACTATCGATGATGGCGAATTTGTCTTCATAATAGGAAAATCAGGATCAGGAAAGTCGACCCTGCTCAAGTGCATCACTTGTGAGGAGAGACCCACTTCAGGCAAAGTAACTATCGATAATTTCGATATTTCTCATATGAGCCGCGCGCTCGTACCTTATCTGCGCCGTAAGATCGGAATGATCTATCAGGACTTCCGTCTTATAGAGACAAAGACCGTCGCCGAGAATGTAGCATTCGCAGGCGAGATCATCGGCGTACCCAAGCAGAGCCTTATGAATACGGTTCAGATCTGCTTATCCGTAGTAGGACTTAAGGATAAGGCAGACTGTTATCCGCAGGAACTCTCAGGCGGTGAGCAGCAGAGAGTTGCCATTGCACGTGCGATGGTCAACAACCCGAGCCTTATCGTTGCAGACGAGCCTACGGGCAACCTTGACCCTGAGACATCAGAGGCCATCATGGCGATGCTCCTTGAGATCAACAGGAACGGCGGCACCACGATAATCATCTGCACACACGACAGCACGATGGTTGACCGTATGAAGCAGCGAGTAATCGAGATCGATGACGGTCTCGTCTTAAGAGACGAGAAGGACAGCAGCTACAAGGGCGAGACTGAACACGATGCACTCGCAGTTCAGGCACAGAGAACGTCTCTTTACAGCGGAGCAGTTGCAAGCCCCGTTGCTTTCGGTGATGACGAAGCATATAACGATGATTATGATGATGCCGAATATGCTGACACCAAGGCTTCTGTACCGTCACCTGACGGTGTGCTCTTCGGTGAGACAACCGCAAGAGAATATGAGCCTGTTGAAGAATCCTTCAAGCCCGAGTTTGACCTTGATAAGGATGTAACACCTATTACTTCCATTCCTGATGAGATCTTTAACGGCAGTAATGAGCCGAAGGTAACTGAGATCACTGAGGTTTTCGAGATCTCAGAATCAGAAGACAAGGAAGAAGAGCCTTTTGAGGTTAAGGATGAAGAGGCAGCACCTGCCAAGGAACCTGCTCTTTCAGAGAAACCCAAGGCAGAAGTAAAAGAAGAGATCAAAGAAGAAATAAAAGAGGGAGCTGAAGAAGAGCCTGCAGAACCCCAAAGGGCTGAGGTCATTGAGATCAACATCCCTGAAGACACTACATCCTTCTCATTCGGCGATGAGGATAAAAAGGCTCCTGCCGCACCTGCAAAGGCCGCTGCCGCTCCTTCAAAGAAGAACATGAATCTCGATCCCGACATCGATCCTGATGAAGATCTTTCATATCCTGAAGAGGAACCTGATAATTCCAGGCTGATCAAGCGTGAGTTCAAGCGCAGGGAAAGGGAAGAGAAGGCTGCCTTGAAGGAAGCCAAGCGCAAGGAAAAGCTTGATAAGAAGAAAAAGGTAAGAAGGACAGATTTCAAGCCCGGAACTGATATTGATATGATGCCGGAGGATGATGAATAATGACCGTAAGAGCTTTAATTAATTCTATCAAAGAAGGCTTTCGCGGAATCATCAGACATCCGCTCGTAACCATAGCCTCAATTACAACGATCATGCTGATGCTCATTATCATGGGAGCTTTCTACATGTTCTCCGTAAATGCAAGAAGGATCATGAGAAAGCTTGCGCAAAGGCCTCCTATCGAGGTCTATATGACGCTTCAGTCGACTGAAGAAGAGAGAAATGTTGTTGCCCAGAAGCTTGCCGACAACCCGAACATCATCGAGTATACGATGGCTTCTCCTGAGGAGAACTACAACAGCTTCAAGTCCAATCTCGGATCTTCCTCATCCATCCTGGACGATTTCGATTACAACATGTATCTGCCTTATACATTCAGCATCAGGCTTCAGGATCCTTCGATCGCAAATGAAGTTTGCGCAGACATTCAGACCTATACCGGAGTATCAAAGGTTGCCCAGGAAAGCAACGTAATGACATTCCTTACCAAGGCCTCAAGGATCGTAAATGTTACAACGGCAGTGTCATTCGTAGTCCTTTTCGTAATCGCATTGTTCATCATCTCGAACATGGTCCGTATTTCCGTTTACTCGAGAGCTTCGGAGATTGAGATCATGAAATTCGTCGGAGCCACAAACAACTACATAAGACTTCCTTATATAACGGAAGGTGCCATTGTAGGACTGTTCAGCGCTCTGACTTCATGGGCGATCACGACGATCGTCTACCATTCGGTCTATGCAAGGGCAATGAGCTCGATCGATCCGACAAGTTTCTATTCCCTGGCTACGACCAGATCACTCATGTGGCATGAGCTTGTAATCCTTGTCATAATGGGACTTATAATCGGTGCAGTAGGAAGCGGTATTTCAGTACGTCAATATATCAAAGTGTGAGGCATATCATGATAAACACGGAAACTATTGAGAGAAATGAGATAAAAGTAAATAAGAACGGCAGGATCATCAGAAAGATATCGATGTTCTTTGTTGCCCTGATCTGCTGTTTTATAGCGACGGCATCAAGCTCATGGCTTAATTCCGAGCGTGTCGTTGCAGTAGGCGGCGTACCGGTCCTCGTTAACAAGGTAACCCAGGAAGACATCAATAACGCAAAGAAGAAGAGAGATGCTGCAAAGCAGGAAGCCAATAAGGCCAAGGAAAAGATCACAAACCTGAAGGGCCAGAAGGATCAGCTCACAGGCGAACTCTCAAAGCTTAATAAGGCTAATGCAGATCAGAAAGCACAGTATGAGCTTATCGCTTCACAGCTGCAGGCAGCTCTCGATGAGAAAGCCGCAGCTCTTGATGAGTATATTGCAGCACAGGAGCATCTCGAGCAGCAGCAGAAGCTCTTTACGGACAGGATCACGATCATGTTCGAATACCAGAACAAGTCAACGCTGGAAGTCCTTTTGGAATCTGACAGCCTTGCAGGCTTCTTTACGAACATGGAAGTCATTACTCTCATTGCCGATGCCGATGCACAGGCAGTTGACATGCTCCAGTCCGCATTGGACGACGCTGAGCTCCAGGCAGACATCAAGCTCCAGCACGCTGAAGAGATGCAGGGTATTGCCGATGAGAAGAAGAGACAGTTAGAAGAGCTCGAAAAGCTTATCGGACAGACTGAGGCCACGATCGATGACGTTAACACGAGCATCGATTCATGGGAGAAGAAGGAAGACGAGCTTGAGGCTGAGGCAAAGAAACTCGAAGCCAAGATCAAGAGCCTCCAGACCCAGTACAATAAAGAGAATGCTGCAACAGGCGGCGGCGGAGCCGGCTCGACAACATATAACAGCGGCGGCACAAAGAACGTCGGCGGTATCACATGGCGCTGGCCTACATATTGCACCAGCATTACTTCTTATTACGGATACAGAATCCATCCCGTATATAAGACAAAGAAGTTCCACTCCGGTGTAGATATCGGTGCAGGTTATGGTGATACGATCATGGCTGCAGCTTCCGGCACGGTAATCCTCGTTTCAGAACCTGTTGAGGGTAAGAACAAGGGCGGTTCCGGTTACGGAAATTACTGCATCATCGATCACGGCAACGGATATACAACGCTTTACGGACATGCAAGAGACATCTATGTCAAGGAAGGCCAGAAGGTCTCCCGCGGTAAGGCGATCGGCGTAGTCGGAAGCACAGGTACATCAACTGGTGCACACCTCCACTTCGAAGTCCGTGTCAACGGCAGCACTACAAATCCGCTTAACTATCTGCCGTAATTCCTTATGGACGACAGCTTTTACGACATACTTGCCCTTCACTACGATGATCTTCAGATAAACGGCGATACTTCAGCCTGGGGACCGTATATTTACGGACTTATCGGCGATTACTGCAAGGCAAAAGATCCTTCGGTCACTGATCTCGGCTGCGGCACAGGTGTCGTAACGAATTATCTGGCTTCAAAGGGAATGAATGTAACGGGTGTCGATCTTTCCCCGGACATGCTCGCTCTGGCTTCGGCAGGAGATGAGTCGGGAACGGTTTCCTGGATATGCGCCGACATTACTTCTTATGAAGGTCCTTCATGCGGATGCTTTATCTCCACGATGGATACGGTCGGTCACATTACGGATCCCGAAGATCTTGCCAAGATCTTTAAGACGGTATCAGAAAGCCTTGAAGAAGGCGGTGTATTCATCCTCGATACAACGACAAAGAATCATTTCGAGAAGTCGCTGGGCGAGAATGTATTCTACGAAGACTACGATGATTTCACGCTCCTCTGGGTAAATCATTACGATAAGGAGAATAAGATCAATCACGCCGAGCTCACGCTTTTCGAGCTCTCGGAAGATGACCTTTATGAGAGATACGACGGCGAACTCACCGCAAGATTCTATTCTCCGGAAGAGATAGAAGACATGGCCCGAAAGGCAGGACTTAATAAGCTTGCAGTATTCGGGGAACTGAACAGGGAAGCCCCGTCGGATAAAGACGAGCGCATTTTCTTCGTATTCGGTAAATAATTTAAATATAAGGAACAGACATGGCAGATAACGCATATTACGTACCAGGCGCGCCCGAAGACTTAAGGAAAGACCACATCGTAAGGGCCGAAGGCTTAGGCGGTCTTGTTAAGTGCCTTTGTGTAAGCACGAAGACCGTATGCGAGACTGCCAGGATCATGCATCAGATGTCGCCTGCAGCAACCGCAGCACTCGGAAGGTTCATGACCGGATCCATACTGATATCCGAATCAATGAAGAATCCCGGTGATACGCAGACAACGATAATCAGGGGCGACGGTCCGATGGAAGGCATGACATGCGTTACAGATTTCGGCTTCAAGGTCAGGGCTTATCCCATGGAACCCGTTGTTCCGACAGAGTATCATAAGCCCGGCAAGATAAACGTCGGTGCGGCAGTAGGCAAGGGAAGCCTTACCGTTGTAAGGGATATCGGTCTTAAAGAGCCCTATGTCGGTGTGTCCGAACTGGTTTCCGGCGAGATCGCGGAAGACTTTGCATATTATCTGGCTAAATCTGAACAGACCAAGTCGATAGTTTCTTTGGGCGTACTGATCGAAAAGGGTGAAGTCTCACATGCCGGCGGACTCATGGTCCAGCTCCTGCCCGGTGCCGGTGAAGATGAGATATCTTATCTGGAGAAGAGAGCAGCAGGATTCCCTGAGATCTCGTTCCTCTTCAATGAAGGATTTACTCCCGCACAGATAATCGACCTCTTCATGGGCGATCCCGACCTCAAATATCTCGACGGCAAGGAAGTAGAGTTTAAGTGCAACTGCAGCAGGGAAAGAATGCTGTCAGGTCTTGCCGCACTCGGCAAAAAAGATCTTGAAGAGATCACAAAAGACGGCAAGCCAATCGAGACAGTATGCAGATTTTGCAACAGTAAATACGTTTTTGAGCCCGATGAGCTTAAAAAACTTTAAAAATATAGGCAAAACTGTAAAAAAGTGCTTGCAAATCCCAAAACAAGATAGTAGAATACCTTTCGCACGCGTCTAAACAGGGTGTATTATGCCCTTTCAAGAACGGGTGATAAGGCTTTGATAACGGAGATTGCCACGAGGTGGGGCGCCAGCTGCGCGGAAACTCACGAGGTGGGTAACTTCGAAGGAGCCGAAGGCAGAGGATACGATCCGATGCCGTCTCAGAACCCGATGGTTCGGAGAGTTCGAAGCAGTACGTTACTGCCCAGAGAACCAAAGTGCCGCCTTAAGGTGGTAACTGGATAGTCTGGGTTTTTGAATGGAAAGCCAAGACACTCCCGACAGGGTTGAGAAAAAGAAATACAGCTTATAGTAAGGAGGCCAACAAAATGGCAACAAAGACAACAATGGTCAGAATTAAGCTCAAGGCTTATGATCACAAGATTCTCGACGAGAGCGCTAAGCTCATCGTAGATGCACTCGCACGCGACGATGCAAGCTTCTCCGGTCCTATCCCGCTCCCTACTGAGAAGGAGATCATCACGATCCTCCGTTCACCTCACGTAAACAAGGATTCACGTGAGCAGTTCGAGCAGAGAACTCACAAGAGAATCATCGACGTCTACACACCGTCCTCCCAGACGATGGAAGACATTGCAAAGCTTGACATGCCTGCAGGCGTTACTATTGAAGTAAAGGTCAAATAATAACGCATGACGGCTTAAATCGGTTTTTAAAGGATTGCCAAGCCTTAAGAACCGAGGTCACGTTCTTCGGAAAACCGTTGAACCAATAACCTAAATAGGAGGAAAGAACTTTATGACGAAATTCATCATTGGCAGAAAGTCCGGCATGACACAGTTGTTCGACGATAACGGCAACGTAATTCCGGCAACCGTTATAAGCTGCGAGCCTATGTACGTGCTCCAGAACAAGACGGTAGAGACTGACGGATACAAGGCCTGCAAAGTAGGCACAGGTTCCATCAGAGCAAAGCTTGTAAACAAGCCTGACGCAGGACAGTTCAAGAAGGCTGACGTTGAGCCTAAGAGAATTATCCGCGAATTCACACCCGACGAGGAGTACAGCCTCGGACAGGAGATCAAGGTATCCGATATGTTTGCAGTCGGCGACAAGGTTGACGTATCAGGCGTATCAAAGGGTAAGGGTTTCCAGGGTAATATCAAGCGTCACGGCCAGAAGGGCGGACCTGACGGCCACGGCTCCATGTATCACAGAAGAGTCGGTTCCATGGGCGCTACTTCCACACCCGGTAGAGTTGTACCCGGTAAGAAGATGCCTGGACACATGGGCGCAGTTAACTGCACAGTACAGAACCTTAGCGTTGTCATGGTTGACGGCGAGAGAGGAATCCTCGTAATCAGAGGCGCAATTCCCGGTCCTAAGGGCGGCATCGTAACAGTTCAGAATACTGTTAAGGCATAAGACGGAGGAACAAAATAATGGCTAAAATTGATGTTAAAGATTTGACAGGTGCCGTTACGGGTTCCATCGAGCTTTCCGATGAGATTTTCGGCATCGAGCCCAACGAAGCTGCTATGTCTACAGTTGTTAGAAATCAGCTTGCAAATAAGAGACAGGGCACACAGAAGACAAAGACAAGAAGCGAAGTATCCGGCGGCGGTAAGCGCCCCTACAGACAGAAGGGTACAGGTCGCGCTCGTCACGGTTCAACACGTTCCGCACAGTATGTAGGCGGCGGAATCATCTTTGGACCTACACCCAGATCATACAGCTACACAGTACCTAAGAAGATCAAGAGACTTGCACTTAAGTCTGCACTCTCTTCAAAGGTTGCTTCCGAGAAGATGATCGTTATCGAGAACATGGATCTTGCTGAAGTTAAGACAGCAGCAGTTGCCAAGGCACTCAAGGCTATCGGCGCAAGTGATTCTTCACTCATCGTTCTCGAGGGCGTAAACAGAAACGCAGAGCTTTCTGCAAGAAACATCAAGGATGTTAAGACAGCGCTCGTTAACACGATCAATGTTATGGATATCCTTAAGTATGACAGCTTTGTTGCTACAAAGGCTGCAGTTGAGAAGATCGAGGAGGTATACAAGTAATGAAGTCCCCCTATGATGTAATCATCAAGCCCATCATCACAGAGAAGACGATGGCTAGCACAGAAGAAGGCAAGTACACATTCGTAGTTGCACCTGACGCTGAGAAGCCCGAGATCAAGGCAGCAGCTGAGAAGCTCTTCGGTGTAAAGGTTCTTGCTGTTAACGTTGCAAACTTTGACGGTAAGGCAAGAAGACTCAGAAATAAGCCCGGCAAGACACCTGCTTACAAGAAGGCAGTTGTTACGATCGCTACAGACGCAGTTGAGGCTACATACCTCGGCAAGGGCGGCAAGGCAGTTAAGGCCGGAACAAAGAACAAGACATCAATCGAAGAATTCGGTTTTGGTCAGTAATGTAATCAAGGAGAGATAAAAAATGGCAGTAAAAACATTTAAACCTACTTCTCCCGCAGTTCGTGGAATGGCCATAGCTGACTATTCCGTTCTTACAAAGAAGGACCCGGAGAAGAGCCTTCTTAAGTCAAGGAAGAAGACAGGCGGCCGTAACTCTTATGGCCGTATCACGGTTCGCCATATCGGCGGCGGTAACCGTACAAAGCTCAGAGTAATCGATTGGAAGCGTGACAGAGTAGGAGTTCCTGCTACAGTCAAGGCAATCGAGTACGATCCTAACAGAACAGCTTACTTGGCACTCATTCAGTATGTTGACGGTGTTAAGTCCTACATCCTCGCTCCCGAGGGCCTCAAGGTAGGTCACAAGGTTGAGAGCGGCCCGGATGCAGATATCCTCAACGGCAACGTTCTTCCTATTTCCTCTATCCCGGTAGGTACAGTTATCTGCTGCGTAGAGATGAATCCCGGCAAGGGCGCTCAGCTCGTAAGAACAGCAGGTGCTTCTGCTCAGCTTATGGCTAAGGAGAATGGTTTCGCTCAGATCCGTCTTCCTTCCGGCGAAGTTCGTATGGTTCCCGAGAAGTGCCGCGCAATGATCGGTTCTATCGGCAACGCAGAGCACGAGAACGTTAAGCTCGGTAAAGCAGGTAAGTCCAGACATGCTGGCGTCAGACCTTCAGTTAGAGGTGTCGTAATGAACCCTAACGATCACCCTCACGGCGGTGGTGAAGGTAAGTCTCCTATCGGTCTTCCCGGCCCTGTTACACCTTGGGGTGTTCCTACATTGGGTAAGAAGACACGTAATAAGAAGAAGCAGTCCGGCAAGTACATTGTTAAGTCTAGAAAGGCATAAGGAGGCAGTTCAATGAGTAGATCAACCAAAAAGGGCTATTACGTTCAGGACGCTCTCATGAAGAAGGTCGAGGCGTTGAATGCAGCCAACGACAAGAAGATCATCCAGACCTGGTCTAGAGCTTCTACGATTTTCCCTGAATTCGTCGGCCACACAATTGCTGTATACGACGGTCACAAGCATGTTCCGGTATACGTTACTGAGGACATGGTAGGACATAAGCTTGGCGAGTTCGCACCTACACGTAAGTTCGGCGGCCACACAAGCAACGAGAAGTCCGCTTCTAACTCATAAGGAGGAAATTTCTGTGGAAAAGATTATTTTAAGCAGAGACAATATTGAGAAGAACCGCGAGAAGATCCTCGAAGCTTATGCGGCACCTTCCAAGTCTTCAAATAAGCTCCCCACTCCTACAAAGAAGCAGAGAAAGCTTCTCGGAATGGGAAGAGACAGAGGAACAGCAACAGCTAAGTACATTAGAATTGCTCCCCGTAAGGTAAGAGTAGTTGCTAATCTCATCAAGGGTAAGTCTTTAGATGATGCTTATGCAATCCTCACATACACTCCCAAGGCAGCATCACCTGTTATCGCTAAGGTTCTGAAGTCTGCTGAAGCTAACGCTGTCAACAACTTCGATCTCTCCAGAGACAAGCTTTATGTTGCTGAGTGCATTTCCAACCCCGGCCCGGTTCTCAAGAGATACATCCCGAGAGCAAGAGGTTCGGCTAGTTCGATCAAGAAGAGAACAAGTCACGTTACTGTAGTTCTCAAGGAAAGGGTATAAGGAGGTTTAAGCATGGGTCAGAAAGTTAACCCGAATGGACTTAGAGTAGGCGTTATCGATGACTGGAGCTCACACTGGTATGCCGACAAGAAAACCTTTTCCGATTGTCTTGTCGAAGATCAGAAGATCCGTGAGTTCGTACTGAAGGCAGTTGAGCCTATCGCAAGAGGCAACGCCAAGAAGCCCGTAGACGAGAGCCGCACAAATGTTGCAGGCGTTTCCAAGGTCATCATCGACCGTAAGGGCACAGACAGAATCAACGTTATTGTTAAGACAGCTCGTCCTTCACTCGTAGGTGGAGACAAGGGCTCCGGAAGAATGGCTCTTAAGGATGCACTTGAGAAGGAATTCAACAAGAACGTATCCAAGGACAAGAAGAGAGTATTCACTGTTGATATCGAAGTTATCAAGAACAGTGATACAGATGCACTCCTCGTAGCTCAGAACATCGCTTCACAGCTCGAGAACCGTGCAAGCTTCAGAAGAGCAATGAAGAGAGCAATGCAGATGGCTATGAAGCAGCCCGGCGTTCTCGGAATCAAGACAAAGTGCTCCGGCCGTTTGGGCGGTGCCGAGATCGCAAGATCCGAGACATATCACGAGGGCACCATCCCGCTTCAGACACTCCGTGCTGATATCGATTACGGATTTGCAGAGGCAAAGACAACATACGGTATCATCGGCGTTAAAGTCTGGATCTACAAGGGTGAGGTATTCGGCCAGAAGAGCCAGTCAAAGAAGTCTGAAGGAGGAAAAGCTTAATGTTACTTCCTAAGAGAACAAAGTATAGAAAGCAGCAGAGAGGCCGTATGAAGGGCCAGGCTCACCGCGGCAACTTCGTAGCTTACGGTGATTACGGACTTCAGGCACTTGAACCCTGCTGGATCAAGTCAAATCAGATCGAAGCAGCACGTATCGCAATCAACAGATACGTAAAGCGTGGCGGTAAGGTATGGATCAAGATCTTCCCTGATAAGCCGGTATCAAAGAAGCCTGCACAGGTCCGAATGGGTTCAGGTAAGGCAGCAAACGAGTACTGGTGCGCAGTAGTTAAGCCGGGCAGAGTTCTTTTCGAGATCGCAGGCGTTACTGAGGAACAGGCAAGAGAAGCAATGAGACTTGCAGGACACAAGCTCCCTTGCAAGACAAAGTTTATCGCAAAGGTAAAGGAGGAAAGCACAAATGAAGGTTGAAGAAATCCGCAAGATGTCTGATGAAGAACTT
>JAEEGH010006333.1_pt1 | contig 29063 bp, 22 predicted proteins | sample 9134181 | NCBI WGS metagenome assembly JAEEGH01 (sample SAMN16246544, study PRJNA631951) | gut metagenome | biome: gut microbiome; feature: rumen; material: DP-attached | host: Bos | place: Iran: Karaj | collected 2018-10 | reverse complement strand
GCTGGTTGTCGGGGAAAATAACGGTCATAAAGTAGTTATATTCCTCTTTGCCAGTGTGTTTGGGGTTCTGTTCTTTCTTCTCCTGTCCCACGAGGGCGGCGGCGGCACTGCGGTGGTGACCGTCGGCGATGTACATGGCGGGAACCTGTTTGTCGAAGATGTCAACGAGTTCGGCGATGGTGGCTTTGTCGTCGATAACCCAGAAACGGTGGCCGAAGCCGTCTTCCTTGGCGATGAAGTCGTAGATAGGTTTCTTTGCTGTGATGCCGGCAACAATCTCGTCGATACGAGCGATGGCGGGATAGGCGAAGAACACGGGTTCCACGTTGGCATTGGTGATACGCACGTGTTTCATGCGGTCTTCCTCTTTGTCCTTGCGGGTGAGTTCGTGTTTTTTAATCACCTTGTTCACGTAGTCCTCGCTGTAGGCACAGGCTACGATACCGTACTGCCATTTGGCGTCGGCAGCGGTGGGGTTCATGCTCTGGGCGTAGATGTAGAGTTTTTCCTCTTCATCTTTCACCAGCCAACCGAGGTCCTTGAACAGGTTGTAGTTTTTCACCACCTGCAGGTACACTTCAGGCGAGTGTTCGTCGGTGCCTTTGGGGAGGTCTATCTCGGCCTTGGTCACGTGGAGAAGGCTGTAGGGGTTGCCCTCGCATTCAACGCGAGCCTCTTCGGAATTCAGTACGTCGTAGGGACGTGAAGCCAGTTTTTCGACGATGTCGACGGGCGGGCGAAAGCCCTTGAAAGGTTTTATTATGCTCATTGTTTTTTTTAATTATGATGTTTATTATTATCTTTTTGAATACTATTTTCAGCCTGCAAAGATACGATTTTTTACTTTACTATTTGACAAAATCTTTCGGAGTGAAAACCGGTATGCGCGAAGGAGAATAATCTGCCACATTTCTTGTAATAATTGCTTCTGCTCCAAACGAAAGGGCGGAATAGTATTGTATCGCGTCTTCCAAATCGCCAAATTCACTTTGAAGCATCCGATCTATAACCGCCTCATTTACAGTAGTAATAGTGCAAATAGATTTCACCACAGAAAGTTTAGCGACTATTTCACTACGCGTATATTTAAAACGTTGCATCAAATAGATGGCTGTTGAAAAAGAAAGCGAACAACACAGTATTTCCACTTCCTTACGGTCGGCCATACTGAAAAGCACAGCGGCATCTTTGGCCCATGGCTCGCGTTCCAACAGCAAGTCCAAAAGAACATTGGTGTCTATAAAAACCTTTCTCATAGATACTTTTCTTTTAAGTATTCTTCTCGAGCTGCCTCCAATTGTTCATCGGTCACATCCACCGAATGACCTGTAAACAGACCTGCCACCAAAGGCGTTATTCTGGCCTCTCCGCTCTCTTTTCTCCTACGAAGCAAGCGAACATAGTCGGCCACAATCCTCAGCATATCAGGCGTAAAAGTGTTGAGGTCGTTGTTTATAGCTGTTCTAATATCTGTTGATGCCATATTATCTAAACCATTAAAAAAGTCCTGCAAAGATACGATTTTTTCCTGACATAGAGAAAACATTTTTTCCAAAGTAAAAAAAACTGTCCTTCTCCCCTATTTTTCCATGGCCTCCGAGTCGCCCTCATCGGTGTCGTCGCGCCTGAAAATCTTGTACCCCAGCATCGCCACGGTTATCGACATCAGCGGCGAAATAAGGTTGAAGAAACAGTACGGCAGGTACTCCACCGTGGCTACTTTCAGCACCACCGACTGTGTCATGCCGCAGGTGTTCCACGGCACAAGTACGGAGGTTACCGTGGCGGAGTCCTCGGTGCTGCGGCTCAGCAGACGCCCCTCGAAGCCTTTTTCTTTGTACAGTTTCTTGAAAATATTGCCAGTAAGCACTATGCTCAGGTACTGGTCGCCGGTAACCATGTTGGAGAAAAGTCCTGTACCCACCGTCGTCGACACTATGGAACGCCGTCCGCTCACGCCTTTGGCAAGCGCCGAAGTGATGCTCTGTATCATCCCCGTTCCCGAAAGGGCTCCGCCGAAAGCCGCGGCACAGAAAATCAGGAACACAGTGCTGAGCATCCCCCTCATGCCGCGCGTCTGCACCAGACCGTCGAGCACCTCGTTGCCCGTTGACAGCGACGTACCGCTGTAATACGACAGCATCAGGCCACGGAAACCGCTGCCCTCTCCTACCTGCGTCACAATGTCGGGCTGGGCGAAAAGCATCACCACTCCGGCCACGAGCGCCGAAAGGAACAGCACCATTATTGCGGGCAGCCGCAAGGCTATCAGCACTGCGGTGAACAACGGCACCAGCAACAGCCACGGACTTATCACAAACACAGTTTGAAGGCCTTCTTCGAAAACGGCTTGTTGCACTCCCGCGTCGGTGGTGTGACAAAGACTTGCCGCCAGAAACACCGTCAAGGCGATGGCAAACGACGGCACTGTGGTGATAAGCATATAACGTATGTGGGTGAACAGCGGCACCTCGCCCACCGACGAGGCCAGCACGGTGGTGTCGGAGAGCGGCGAAATCTTGTCGCCGAAATAGGCTCCGGATATGATAGCTCCTGCCGTCCAGCCGACGGAATAGCCGTGCGCCGTGCCTATGCCCATCAGGGCTATGCCTATGGTGGCAATGGTGGTCCACGAACTGCCCGTAACAAGCGACACCAGCGCGCACACCACACAGGTGATGAACAGGAACACCGACGGGTGGACTATCTTCATCCCGTAGTAAATCATGGTGGGCACCACGCCGCTGAGCATCCAGCTGCCCGACACCGCCCCGATAAGGAAAAGTATCAGTATCGCACCGCCTATAGTCTTGATATTGTTCAAGATAGCCCCGTCGATGCGGCTCCACGGCACTTTGTAGAAAAGCATGGCAATGGCCACGGCAATACCTGCGGAAAAGAGCAGCACCGTCTGGCTGGCGCCGTCCAGGGCGTCGGAACCGAACACACGTATCACCAGCACCTGCAACGCCACAAGCACCACAAAAGGCAGCATGGCCACAAGCCAGTGGATACGGGGTGTCTGTGCAGTTTCTGGACTTTCCATCACGTTGGTTTTTCTATTGTTTCAGAGGTGCAAAAATACTGATTTTTTGCGACAATAGAAAATATATTTTGCCAAACGGGAAAAAAATCATACTTTTGCAGGACAAAAAGCACGAATCACATCACAAAACAGTTGCGCCCGGCACATATCAGGGCTTTCCGTTATGAAGAAAACGACCTTTATACTTACAATGCTGATAATCACCGCAATGGCCATAGCCCAGAACCACACCACTTTTCTCGGACTGCCCTTAAATATGAATCTGGAGGCCTTCTCCAAAGCCTTGGAAGGCAAAGGCTATGCCCTGCAGTCCAGCGACCAAGCCACAAAAGCTGTATTCACGGGCAATTTCGGCGGAATCAACGATATGGAAGTAACCGTTCTGGCAACACCCAAAAGCCACACCGTGTACTTTGTCGGTCTCTCAAAAAAGAGCTCCGACACGGATTTCAAACAGCAGTACACGAACATGTACGAGGCGTACTATAGCGACCTTCCCAAAGAAACAACCGGTGCGCGAAATTTCAATCTCGGAAGCGTAAGTTACGACTTTGAGACGCATGGCTATAATCTTATCCCCGGCAAAGGCAAAGAAAAATACGGCAGGGTGAATTTCGTTTATTACAACTATGGCGAATACCAGCAGATTATCGTGGAATTTATCGACATCGCCAACAAAGATTTGTCAGAAAAAGAAAAATAGACGCCTATGACATCATTCCTCATGCATTTCATCGTAATACGACTGGTTATTCTTCTGCTTCTGATAATAACCACCTTCTTCAGCATCTACTCTTTTGTAAACGTTATAAAGCTAAAGAGAAAGGTAAAAAAGCTCGCAAAACAGCAAAAGGACGAGAAATAACATACACAAAACGGCAGTTGCGCAGAACCGTAATATTTTTATGACAGAAAGAGCAACTATAACACCATGAAAATCATTCTAATAATAACAAGAGCCCACTTATTCACATCATGAAAAGAAACAAAAAAATCATTCTTATTGTATTGGTTTTTGCAGCATTGGCAGCCGCTCTGTGTGTTTTTCTTATTATAAAACACAATCACGATTCCGCAGTAAAATTAAGCTGCAAATATGGTTTTATCGACAAAACAGGAAAGATTGTGATACCTTTAGAATATAACGATGTAGATTATCATTTCTCGGATGGCTTGGCACGAGTAGTGAAAATCACGAAAAATGGTGCTATAGAGTGAACTGAAAGAATTGTCACGGAATATAATTCCTTTTGCTTCTGATAATTACCACCTTTTTCAGCATTTACGCTTTTGTAAACGTTAGAAAGCTAAAGAGAAAGGTAAAAAAGTTCGAAAAACAGCAAAAAGCTGGATAATAACACGAATTTTCAGTACAAAAAATTGTTGTACGGGTAGCGGATGGCGTGTATCCTTTTGATATTGTTGTACATAAGCTCGCGCAGCTTGTCGATATTCTGCTTGTCCTTGGCGGAGATGAAAATGGTGTTCTCGCTGTCCTTGGCAAGCCAGATGTTCTGCAGCATCTCAAGGGTGTTGTTGGCTTTGGTCCACGGCGTAAGGTCGTCGGGGTCCTTCTCCTCGAAAGTGTAGGCGTCGGTTTTGTTGAACACCATCAGCGTGGGCTTGTCGTTGGCTCCTATCTCGGCAAGGGTTTTGTTCACCTCGTTAATCTGTTCCTCGTAGTCGCGGTGCGATATGTCCACCACATGTATAAGCAGGTCGGCCTCGCGCACCTCGTCCAAGGTGGATTTAAACGACTCCACCAGGTTGTGGGGCAGCTTACGGATAAAACCCACGGTGTCGGTCAAAAGAAACGGCAGGTTGTCTATCACCACCTTGCGCACAGTGGTGTCGAGGGTGGCGAAGAGTTTGTTCTCGGCAAAAACATCACTCTTGCTCAGCAGGTTCATAAGCGTGGACTTGCCTACGTTGGTGTACCCCACAAGTGCCACACGCACAAGACTTTCGCGATTTTTTCGCTGCAGCACTTTCTGTTTGTCGATGGATTTTAGTTTCTCTTTGAGCAACGTTATCTTTTCGGTGATGATACGACGGTCGGTCTCTATCTGTGTCTCGCCGGGACCGCGCATGCCTATGCCGCCCCGCTGACGCTCGAGGTGCGTCCACATACGGGTGAGTCGCGGCAACATATACTGATACTGAGCCAGTTCCACCTGCGTGCGGGCTATCGAGGTGCAGGCGCGTTTGGCAAAGATGTCGAGGATAAGCGTGGTGCGGTCGAGGATTCGCACCCTCAGCTCGCGTTCGAGGTTACGCAGCTGCGAGGGCGTAAGCTCGTCGTCGAAAATGACGAAATCCACCTCGAGGGCGTCCACAGCCTCCTTCACCTCCTCCAGCTTGCCTTTGCCCACGTATGTACGCACGTCGGGACGCTCCAGTTTCTGCACAAAAGTCTTCACGCTCTCGCCACCTGCCGTCTCCAGCAGAAAGGCCAGCTCCGAGAGGTACTCGTTGGTACGTTCCATAGTCATATTGGCCGAGCATACGCTCACCAAAATGGCTCTCTGGGGTTTCTGCGCTGTCTCTATCATAAAACAATTATATTACGTAACAATCTCTGACTCAAATTTTTTAACACAAATTTCCATGTAATTATCCATCAATCATCGCGTTACAATAATTTATGGTAAATTTACGGCAATTATATGTTTAATAAAGAACATCCAAAATTGTTGTTCATTTCGTTATTTTTTTATCTTTGAAAACAAGTCCCACATCACTATTCCTGCCGTAACGGACACGTTCAGAGAATGTTTGGTGCCGTACTGCGGTATCTCCAAGCATCCGTCGCTGGCATCCACCACCTCTTGTGCCACGCCGTCTATCTCGTTGCCGAACACTACGGCGGTTTTACGGCCGTCGGCTTTGAAATCCTGCAACATCTCGCTGCCTTCGGCCTGCTCCACGGAATAAACGGCATAACCTTCGTCGCGCAGATGTTTCACGCAATCCAGCGTCTCCTCCATATACTCCCAGTCCACGGAGTTCTCGGCGCCGAGGGCGGTTTTGTGGATGTCGCGGTGCGGAGGTGTGGCGGTGATGCCGCAAAGGTAGATCTTCTCAATACGGAAAGCGTCGGCGGTGCGGAACACGGAACCTATGTTGTTCATACTCCGCACGTTGTCCAAAACCACTACTATCGGGGTCTTTTCCGCCTGCTTGTATTCCTCAACGCTGATGCGGTTGAGTTCGTCCATTGTCAGTTTCTTCATATCAGTTCTTGAATCTCAGCCATTTCCAAAGTTCCTTGTAGGTGATTTTCTTGCCGTAGAGCAAAATTCCTGTGCGGTAAATCTTGGCGGCCACCCACAACGCAATCAAAAAAGTAACTATCAGTATTCCAATGGATAATGCCACTTCCCAGATAGGTATTCCGAACGGCAGTCGCACCATCATTGCCACAGGCGAGGTGAAAGGTATCATGCTCAGCCACAAGGCCAACGAGCCGTTGGGGGCGTTCACTATCGAGGGCATCAGTATTATCGAAAGCAACAGCGGCACCGTAAGTGGCAACACAAACTGCGAGTTGTCCGTATCGCTCTCGGTTATCGAGCCTACAGCGGCAAACAGCGTGGCGTAGAGGAAATATCCGAGCACGAAGAAAATCAGGAACGACATTATTATTGTGCCGAACTGTATGTTCATCAGTCCCTGGATCATCTCCATATTCTCGCTGACTTCGGGCATCGGCACATCAGTCTGGTTTACAACCTCTTGACCCTTGGTTGCAACGGATGTGATTTGCTCGGTCTGCGCTCCGGCGAATTTGTCGGCGTTGGCCATGGTGAAAGCGGTTATCAGTCCGACCGAAAGCACTATCCACAAAGCGAACTGCGTAAGTCCCACAAGGGCCACGCCTATTACCTTGCCCATCATCAGCTGGAACGGCCTCAGCGACGACACCATCACCTCCACAATGCGGTTGGTCTTCTCCTCCATCACGCCGCGCATCACCTGCGATCCGAACATGAAAATCGACATATAAATAAGTAGGGAGAGAATCAGCCCTATCATCATCTTTATCTCCACAAAGTCCTTCTCACCGGTCTCGAGGTCCTCCACAAGCATGTGTACCGAGGTGTTGGTAATCAGCTCGTAATCCTCTGGCGTCATTTCATACACGTTGACAAGTATGCTGTTGCGCAACATGCCCTGCAGCTGCTCTTCGATATCGCTTTTCACCGTGGCGCTGGGGGCGTCTTTGTAGTAATAGACCGATACATCCGTGGGCAGTTTGCCCGACATGGTCTTGGGCACATATACAAATGCGTCGATGGAGTCGGAATAAAGTGCCTCCTTTGCCGCCGTGGTGTCTTCGAAATAGAAGTAGTTCACATCGTCGTTCGACGCGAAGTCGCCGTACATCGACGTCTCGTCAACCACAGCCACATTGGTGACTTCCAACGTGTTAAGCGATAAGTATATTGGTATTGCGTACAATGCCACAAGCAATATCGGCACAAGTATGGTCAAAATCCAGAACGATTTTTTCTTGACTCTTGTAAGGTACTCCCTTTGTATTACCAAAAGTATCTTGTTCATATTCAGTTATTTGTCAAAAAGGTTCAAAATTGTTGGTTGTTTGCGGTCACCGCCTCGATGAAAATGTCGTTCATACTGGGCAGCACCTCTTGGAACGAAAGCACGTCAGCCTGTCCTATCAGCTGTCGCAACAGCTCGTTGGATGTCGTGTCGCCGACACGCACCCTGAGGTCGGTGGTATCGCCGTCGGCAGTTTGCGACACAATCTCCATCTCAGGCGAGAATGTCAGTGCCTCGCCATGCTTGCGGCAGCGTATGTCGAAGATGTTCTTGCGGTACGACTCGCGTATCTCGCGCACATTGCCCGAAAGCACCACCCGCGACTTGTTCACAAGGGTGATGTCGTCACAGATTTCCTCCACCGAGGCCATGTTGTGGGTGGAGAAGAGCACCGTGGCGCCCTCCGCTTTCAGCCGCAGTATCTCCTGTTTCAGCAGGTTGGCGTTGATAGGGTCGAAGCCGCTAAAAGGCTCGTCGAAAATCAGCAACTTAGGCTCGTGCAGTACGGTGACGATAAACTGCACCTTCTGTTGCATGCCTTTCGACAGTTCCTCCACTTTCTTATTCCACCAGCCCATTATCTCGAACCGCTCGAACCACTGGCGCAGACGCCTCTCGGCATCGCCTTTGGTAAGACCTTTCAATCGAGCGAGGTACATGGCCTGCTCGCCAACTTTCATTTTCTTGTAAAGTCCGCGTTCCTCGGGCAGATAGCCTATCTGCGAAACATGTTTCTGTGCCAAGGGCTCGCCGCAGAAAAGCACCGTGCCTTTGTCAGGGGCGGTAATGCGATTTATGATGCGTATCAGTGTGGTCTTTCCGGCACCGTTGGGACCCAGAAGTCCCAAAATACGGCCTTCGCTGGCGGTGACACTCACGTCGTCCAAGGCGCGGTAGCCGGAGTAGTTTTTCTCCACGTGTTCAGCTACAAGTAGTTCCATTGATAATCTCGTTTAAATTATTTTGCAAAGGTACGATTTTTTTCGCGACAAACCGTTGCAACTTCCACTTTTTGTACAAAAAAAGCTCCGCCACGTGGGCAGAGCTTGAGAATTATAAGTATAAACCAATTACCTTATCAGCAATACCGAACCAACTTTTGTGAATGTTCTGTCGGGTTGCGATTGCGACTTGTAAACAATTCTGTAGGTGTAGTTGCCCATCATACAAGGTCTCGACGGGTCGTTGTTCAAACCGCCGTTCCAATGCTCTGTCGGGTCGGTGGAGGTGTACACCAAGTAGCCGTTGCGGTTGTAGATGGATATCTCGTATTCCATTATCTCTATTCCGCCAACGAAGAACTCGTTGTTGTCCAGTTCGTCGGGAGTGAATGCCGAGGGCACCCACATCGATTCCTTGAACAGCGGTATGGTTACGCTCGTGGTGTCGAGACATTCGGTGCCTTCGATGTAGGCCACCAGATATACCGTCACAGAATCCTCGCGCGGGTCGAAGGTGTAGATGTAGTTCTGCTCTGTGCCGACAGGCAGGTTGAAGTCGCGCAGATACCATCTGCGGCCTGTGTTGTCGGTACTGCGGTCGGTGAATATCACCTGCATGTTCTGGTAGTTGGCGGCCTCCTGCGAAGTATGTATGTATGCCTTGAGGTCTGTCTCGAGGTTCACTATTGTCTGGGCCGTGGTGGTACACGGATATCCGTCCAAGCCTGTAACGGCGGTGTATATGGTGCGCTCGTGAGGCCTTACCACTAGGGTGTCCAGCGTCTCGTAGCCCGACATCGACGTGTCGTTTGGCGACGACGTCCAGAGGATCCAGTCGCCCGTCTTGTTCGCTATCAACGTTATAGGATAATTGAAGCAGGGCACATAGCTGTGGTGAAGGGTGAGTGTGGGACGAGGCAGCTCCTCGAGTTCGAGGTATATTATGCTGTCGCAGCCGTGGACATTGGAGAAACGCTGTGCGTAACGGCCGCCGCGTGTGAGAGGTATGTCGTAGAAACTGTACGGGTCGCCGAAACAGAAGGTATCGTAGGTTACCCGTTCGAAGGTATCCCACACCTGCAAGTTAAGTATGGTGATGCTGTCCACACCGAAGTGCGAACGTTGGTGGCGTTCGAACACCAATACCGTGTCGGCGAAGTTGCGCAACGTGCTGGCGGGTATGTTGAAGCCATAGCTCAAGTAACGCTCGTTGCGACATACAGTGTCGTAGATATTGCAGTCAGTAACAGCAACGGTGGCACGCATGGTATCCACACAGCCTATGCTGTCGCGGGCTATGAGGGTGTATTGCGTTGTGGAGTCGGGCACCACATACAGCGAGTCGCGCTGGTAGCCGGTGTTCCATTGGTATTCAGCATATCCGCGCGTGGCGGCACGCAGGAAAGCGGTGTCGCCGTAACATACGCGGCGGGGGGCTATTAATCTACTTGGCACATGCGGACGGAATGTGTATTGGTGGACAATGGTATCGCCACATTCCCTGTTGTTAATCTGTGCTATCAGTTTAACAGTGTATGTGCCTGGTTGCGAATAAGTCACTGTAGGATTCTCGGCTGTGGATGTCTGTCCGTTGCCGAAATCCCAGAAGTAACTTTCACAACTTCCTATGGAGTTGGTGTCGGTGAGTGTGGAAGTAATGCGGCTGGTGTTGCGAAGACGCAGACGATACATGCAACTGTCGGTGGACATAGAAGCCGTGAAACTGGCTCGAGGATAGCGTTGCGACACGAATGTGGAAAGGGTGAAGTGACAACTGGAGTCGTCCACAAAACTAACGTCGCAGTAGTACATGGTGCTATCCACCTGTACTGTAACCGTCTGTTGTCGCGACACCACTACGTTTGGATTTCGTGCTGTGTACCATCGGTAGTTGAATCCCGAAGGTGCCGTAAGCGTTGTGGAGACACTGCCACCGCCACAGGAGTTTGAGGTGATGCGGCCCTTTGTACATCCAAGTGTGTAGTAAACATATCCGCAGTGGTTAGGTCCCGACTGTCCGCAGTTGAAAGAAGTGATACGCACGGTGATGGTCTGGCCATGATACTGGGCGATGTTCAATCCCATGGGCGTCCAGTCTCTTCCCCTCAATCCATTCGAATAAGTGGAGAATGTCATTGTTTGGCAGTTGACAGCTCCAGTGTTTGAATCGACAATGGTATCAACGTACGTAATTGATCCCTGTCGCGAATACCATGTACCTCCAACCGTTCCGCTTGTAACATCGGTTGCATTGAAGTCGGCCGCACCGCAGTTGGGACTAATAAGATTGCCCTGCTGGTCAAGGATTTCCAACACGAAACGGGGTTGGATTGTTGAAGGAGTATGTCCAACATCGTTGAACACACATGCATATTTGAACAGCAGGATATCCGCCTGAGCCGAATCTACAAGCAACTGATATGATACCGACTGACAAATATAACCACCGTATAATGAACCAAGTCGTACCGATTCACATTCGTTTGGTGGTATCTTGGATATCTGTGGAAATATTGGATCCACTGCATTAGGATCTCTATTGACTGTGTGCCGGCTTCCCGGTTGATTAGATGCCCTCCCGTAACTACCAGATCCCAAATCCACCACGCCGTGATTTGCATACGGACCGGGATAATTAGCAGTGTATTGCTGATAGTATTGATATGTGCCGTATGTGCATGTTACATCCCGAGCCCTGAGGTTGGTGAAATTGATACAACCCACGTTGCCAGAGCAAAATCTGTAGTTGTACACCAACGACGTCATGGATGTGTCACCATCACCAAAAGTGGTGTCACAGATGGCACGCACTCTGAAATAATATGCCGTCGACTGCTGGAACCCTGGCAAAGGACCAGAAGATACAGTGCCACCCGCTCCAACAGGATTAGTGACAATTATAGATGTTGCAGGCCTGAAATTTGGCGATGTGCTGTATTCCAACAGCCACATTGTTGCTGTTCCTGTCTCTGTCCATGTCGCCTCGGCTGTTCCGTTCGACGAGATGGTGCGCACCGACAGATTGTCGGGACGAGGACAGGTGGCCGTGGTTATCTGTATGTCGTCTATGGCAGCAGGGGGTTGCAAACCCTGATAATTGTATGCGTTATTGGTCCAGCCGAACACAAGGTAATATGTCCCTGTTGTGGGGACAGATACATTGCCCAAGTATACATTGCGGCAAGCGCTCTGCTGATTCATCATGCCTCCCGTAGGATAAGTGGCATCGATTGGAATCCATCCGTTGGGGTGTCCCGATGTCTGAAAACCCGTGGCCGAACCTGCCGAACCGTTGAACTGTGACCCCGGCACCAGATACGCTCTCATATAATGAGTGGTAGAGTATCCTTGGCCTTTCCAGTTGTAAGATATATTGTAAAGTCCTGCCACAATGGCTATCTGGCGATATGCCCATGTGGAACTTGCCACGGCGGGGTCGTATTCATATGCCGTCCCGCCATTGTGGGAAATATACAGACTATGGTCACCGCCACAATGCGTAGCAGTGTCGACATACCATTTGTTGGTCTGCTGACCATTCAAGAGAATCCACTGTGAACGTTCCGCAGCATTCTCAAAATCACACGAATAAGGTATGGTTGCAATCCCGAACTGAGCCACCGCACGATTCATGAAACACGCTAGAAGTATTGCTATAAAGACCGTCGTTTTAACTAATTGCTTAATCATGGCTTCTTTGGTTTATTGGTTTATTACTCTATTTCTTTAATTTATTGACACACAACTTGTCGTTTTGAAACAGAAAAAAAACGCCCTGATACAAATCTGGGCGTTTTTTAATATTTATCTAAAATAAGGTACTATTACCTTATCAGCAATACCGAACCCACTTTGGTGAAAGTCCTGTCGGGTTGCGATTGCGACTTGTAAACAATCCTGTAGGTGTAGTTGCCCATCATGCAAGGTTTCGACGGGTCGTTGTTCAAACCGCCGTTCCAATGCTCTGTCGGGTCGGTGGATGTATACACCAGATAGCCGTTGCGGTTGTAGATGGCAATCTCGTATTCCATAATCTCTATGCCTCCCACGAAGAACTCGTTGTTGTCCAGCTCATCGGGAGTGAAGGCCGAGGGCACCCACATCGACTCCTTGAACAGCGGTATGGTGACACTCGTGGTGTCAAGGCATTCGGTGCCTTCGATGTAGGCCACCAGATATACTGTCACCGAATCCTCACGTGCGTCGAAGGTATAGATGTAGTTCTCCTCTGTGCCGACAGGCAGGTTGAAGTCGCGCAGATACCATCTGCGGCCTGTGTTGTCGGTGCTGCGGTCTGTGAATATCACCTGCATATTCTGGTAGTTGGCGGCCTCCTGTGAAGTATGTATGTATGCCTTGAGGTCTGTCTCGAGGTTCACTATAGTCTGGGCCGTGGTGGTACACGGATATCCGTCCAAGCCTGTAACGGCAGTGTATATGGTGCGCTCGTGAGGCCTTACCACAAGGGTGTCCAGCGTCTCGTAGCCCGACATCGACGTGTCGTTAGGCGACGACGACCAGCGGATCCAGTCGCCCGTCTTGTTCGCTATCAACGTTATAGGATAATTGAAGCAGGGCACATAGCTGTGGTGAAGGGTGAGGGTGGGACGAGGCAGCTCCTCGAGTTCGAGGTATATTATGCTGTCGCAGCCATGGACATTGGAGAAACGCTGTGCGTAACGGCCGCCGCGTGTGAGAGGTATGTCGTAGAAACTGTACGGGTCACCGAAACAGAAGGTGTCGTAGGTCACCAGTTCGAAGGTGTCCCATATCTGCAAGTTGAGTATGGTGATGCTGTCCACACCGAAGTGCGAACGCTGGTGGCGTTCGAACACCACTACCGTGTCGGCGAAGTCGCGCAACGTGCTGGCAGGTATGTTGAATCCATAGCTCAGGTAACGCTCGTTGCGACATACTGTGTCGTAGATGTTGCAGTCGGTAACAGCAACGGTGGCACGCATAGTGTCGATACAGCCTATGCTGTCGCGGGCTATGAGGGTATATTGCGTTGTGGAGTCGGGTACCACATACAACGAGTCACGCTGGAAGCCGGTGTTCCAATGGTATTCCACATATCCTCGCGATGCGGCACGCAGGAAAGCGGTGTCGCCGTAACATACGCGGCGAGGTGCTATGATGCGGCTTGTGAGCGGCGGACGGAAGGTGAAACGCTGGGTTATGGTGTCGGCACATTCGCCGTCGTTGATCTGTGCTATCAGCTTCACCGTGTAGGAGCCGGGCTGAGCATAGTTTACCGTGGGGTTCTCCGCTGTGGATGTCTGGCCGTTGCCGAAATCCCAGAAGAATGTCTCACAAGGTCCGATGGAAGCTGTGTCGTCAGGATCAGAAGTTATGCGGCTCAAATTGCGGAGACGCAGACGGTAGATACAGCTGTCAGTCGATGTCGTTCCCGCAAATCTGGCTTTGGGATAACGCAAAGTTGCAAGGGTGGACATAGTGAACTTACATTGGGGGTTATCCACAAACGACACTTCGCAGTAGTACATCGTGCTGTCGAGTTGCACGGTAACGGTCTGCTGTGTAGAAACAGTCTGGTTGGGATTTACACCTGTGTACCAACGGTAGTTGAAGCCCGAAGGTGCGGTCAATGTTGTGGACACGCTGCCTCCACCACACGACGACGATGTGATACGTCCCTTTGTACATCCGAGAGTGTAATAAGCGTAGCCAAAGTGGTTAGAAGCACCTGCCCCACAGTGGAATGTTGCCAACTGTATTTTAATTGTCTGACCATGATAACGGGACACATCAATACCCACAGGAGTCCATTCTTTCCAATAAATGGCGTTTCCTCGACCGGTGTGCCACGAAGAGCCTGGTCTGTCGGCCAACTGGGCTGCATCGGTGGAGTTGAAGTCGGCTACACCACATACGGGGTCAATCAGTTGTCCAGTGCTGTCGAGCAATTTCAGAGTGAATCGCGGTTGCTGGGTAACACCGTGTTGCGGGTCGTTCATCACGATGGCATATTTGAGCAGTATAATATCCGCTACGGCTGTGTCCACCGAAAATGTGTAGGTAGCAGCCTGACAGGGGTAGCTTCCGGCACCATCTATGCATCCCAAGCGCACCGAGGCGCACTCTCCTGCTGGTATTTGCGGCAGCTGGTAGTTACTCATTGAGTCAAAAGCTGTTGCATCGGTGTGAACTGTATGTCGGCTTGGAGTTCCTGTATAAGCACGGGGACCATGGTCTATTATTCCCACTGTTGTCAGCGGTCCTCCGTAATTGCCACCCCAGTTGGGGTTGCCTGTTGTGTTCGAAGCCTGTCCGTATGTGCACACGCAGTTGGGACCTGTGAGGTTGGTGAAATCAATACATCCCACATTGCTCGGGCAGAAACGGAAATTGAAAACCACAGATGTCATAGAACTGTCGCCAGTGGCAGCTGTGGTGTCGCACAAAGCCCTCACACGGAAATAGTATGATGTGTACGGTTGGAAACCGGAAAGTCCGCCATATGTAACTTGCCCAGTTTGTTGGTTGAATGAAAGACGATTCGTTACAGGCCATTCGAGGTATAGTCTACGAACACCACTTTGGAAGGCAGAGTTTTGAGAATATTCCAACAACCATCTTGTAGCCGTGCCTGTTTCCGTCCATGTGGCTTGAGCATTACCGCTGGCAGTCAATGCTATCACCGAAAGGTTGTCGGGACGCGGACAGGTGGCTGTTGTTATCTGTATGTTGTCAATAGCTGCGGGAGGCTGCAGTCCTGTAGTATTGTACGAATTGTTTGTCCAGCCAAAAACGATATAATATGTACCTGTGTTCTGAATCGACACATTGCCTATATACACATTTTGCCAACGTCCTTGAAGATTCATCGCGGCACCATTGGGATAAGTGGCATTTATAGGTATCCAACCATTGGGCTGGCCAGAAGTCTGAAAACCCGTTGAGGATCCAGCTGTACCAGAAAACTGTGCGGCGGGCACGAGATAAGCTCTCATGTAGTGAGTTGTTGAGTAGCCTTGTGCTTTCCAGTCGAACGAAATATTATACAAACCCTGCACAAGTGCTATCTGACGGCACGCCCATGTGTAACTTGCAGTAACATTGTCATAGTTGTGAGTCTGTCCTCCGGTATTGGATACATAAAGACTGTATTCACCACCGTTGTTGGTAGCTGTGTCCACATACCACTTATTGGCCTGTGTGCCGTTGCGGAAAGCCCACTGGGTACGTTCCATTGCGTTTTCAAAATCGCAGTAGTATGGAACCGTAGCGATACCACCTTGGGCATTGACACGATATGCACAACTTACAAAAAGCAATACTGCTACAAGAGATTTCAAAATTCGGCTATTCATATCTATTATTTTATTTTTTATTTTCAATGTTTTACTCGTTCTATAGACAATTATAAATCAATTTTAAAACAAATTGCACTACAAGAACAATCCAATAGCAATACACAAACGCTGTAATAATGCGGAATACGATTGTTTCCCAACCGTTTTTCGCAATTTCAAACAGCAAGTGCAAAGATAACATTTTTTTTCATATCTCCAAATGCCACCCGAAAAAAAAATTTTAAACAACTTATTCACCGAACTCCATAAGGCACTTTCTTTTCCTCCTCAGCACCATAGGTTCACTACCCTACTCTCCTACTTATTATATCACCAAACCGAACATTTATTAAATTGCAATACGCTGTAAATCAATTATTTAAAAGAATATTACCGATAACTTGTTGATAAACAGACAAGAAAAACGGCTATTTTTCGGAAAAAAGTTCGTAATTTTGCTTTGCTGTAAATATAACAGACAAATGGTAAAAAACAAACACGACAAAAAGCGCAAGCACCGCATTGCGATCAACATTTCGGACCGCGACTATGAGTTGCTCAAACTCTATGCGGCCTCGAAAAACGCCACCAAAGGACATATTGTGAAGCAACTGCTACACGCAGAGCTGCAAAAGTTCAAAAGCTCCATCGGCAGCCTCCCCGTAGAAAACCAGCTAAACCTCTTCATCTCGCCCCAAACCGACATTTTCGACATCATCGACGAGAAAATTTAAGCCGACAAACAATATTTTTTTGCACCATATAAAAAAAAAGCGTATATTTGCCAAACCAACAAAAACCATCGACAGAAAATAAAAACTTGATTATATGCGAATTAAAGTATTTATTGCCGCTTTATGCGCACTGACACTTACCGTAAACATCGCCAAAGCGGAGACTGACAACAACGCCGAAGCTCCTACCCAAGAGACAGAACAACCTAAAGATGACGACGGTTTTAATCCGGGTGCCGAAATAATAGAGCACATCTCCGACGCACACGAGTGGCACATCATGACCTTAAACGAAGGCCAAGCCGACGAAAAACACATCTCCATCCCTCTGCCTATAATACTTTACAACACTCGCGACGGCAAGCTCGATGTGTTTATGTCGTCGAAATTCCACCATGGCAAAGAGGCCTATAAAGGCTACACCCTGGTTGGCGGCGGCACCGAGGCTCAGGAGATTGCCTACGCCGACGAGAACGGCAACGCCATCACCGACGAATCGGGCGCTTATCTGAAACCTCTGGATTTCTCCATCACAAAAGTGGCCGTATCGGTAATGATTGCCTCCCTTATCCTGCTTCTGATACTGTTGGGCGTGAAACGCAGCTGCATCAAAAACGCAGGCAAGGCTCCGAAAGGAATGCAGTCGCTGATGGAAATCCTCATCCTCTTTATCCGCGACGGCGTGGTGGTTCCCATCATTGGCGAAAAGCACTACCAGCGCTATCTGCCGTACATCCTCACACTTTTCCTTTTCATATTCCTCTGTAACCTCTTAGGCCTTGTTCCTTTCTTCCCCGGCGGCGTCAACGTAACAGGAAACATTGCTATCACAGGCGTTTTGGCCGTAATTACTTTCCTCATCACCACTTTCTCCGGCAACAAACATTACTGGAAAGACATTTTCAACACCCCGGGCGTGCCTTGGTGGCTTAAATTCCCGCTGCCCATCATGCCTTTGGTTGAATTCGTCGGAATGTTCACCAAGCCCTTCGTACTGATGGTCCGTCTCTTTGCCAACATCACGGCAGGACACATCGTCACACTCGGCTTCATATTCCTGATATTCATCTTCGGAAACACAATGTCGGCAGGCGTCGGATACGGAGTTTCGCCCGTGTCGGTGATATTCAGCCTGTTCATCAGCGCTCTGGAATGCCTTGTGGCTTTCATCCAGGCTTATGTGTTTGCAATGCTCACATCGCTGTACATAGGCATGGCAGTGCACAACCCCGAGGAGGAACATGCATGATTTGTTGAACTGTTGAATCGTTTATTTGTTTAATTGACAGCTCTTTAACAACAATCCGAACAAGTATATTGTAATGCAGAACAAACAAAGGACTTTGAAGTTAGGACAAAACTTGCTTTGAAGTCCTTTTCTTTTATCAAAGAAATAGTAATCCAGAAATAACAAATTATTATGAAACATATAAAAGATGTAAACCTGAAAGGCAAACGCGTGCTGCTGCGCGTTGATTTCAACGTTCCCACCGACGAGAACGGCAATATCACCGACGACACCCGCATACGCAAGTCGGTGCCCACAATGCAGAAACTGATAAACGACGGCGCCAAGACCATCATCATGTCGCACCTCGGCCGTCCCAAGGGTGAGTTTGATGCAAAATACTCGCTGAAAAACGTCGCCAAACGCATCTCCGAAATCCTCGGCAAAGAGGTTCTGTTCACCCAGTCGCTTCTGGGCGAGGAGGTTACCAACATGGTCAACAACATGAAAGAGGGCGACATAATGCTGCTCGAGAACATCCGTTTCTACAAAGGCGAGACCGACGGCGACATGGCTTTCGCCAAAGAGCTTGCCAAACTGGGCGACGCCTACGTGAACAACGCCTTCGGCACCGTGCACCGCAACCACGCCTCCGTGGCACTGCTGGCCGAGCTGTTCCCCAACGACCACTATTTCGGATTCCTGATGGAACGCGAAGTGGAGAACCTCAGCTACCTGCTGGGCAACCCCGAACGTCCCTTCACAGCCATCATCGGCGGTTCCAAGATTTCCGGCAAAATCGACGTTTTGGAAAACCTTATCCCCAAAGTTGACAATATGATTATCGGCGGCGGTATGCGTTACACCTTCACCAAAGCCCTCGGCGGAAAGATAGGCAACTCCATCCACGAGGACGACAAACTCGACGTGGCCCTCGACCTCGTTGACAAGATGAAGAAAAACAACGTGAACCTCTACCTGCCCATCGACTGCATGGTGATCAAGGAATTCCGCAACGACGCAGAGAGCATGCTGGTGCCTGGCGACCAAATCCCCGACGGCTGGGAAGCTGTGGACTGCGGTCCCAAGAGCATCGAGCTTTTCCGCGAGGTAATTCTGAAATCGAAGACCATTCTGTGGAACGGTCCCATGGGCGTGTTCGAGATGCCCAACTTCGCCAAAGGCACTTTCGGCGTAGCCGAGGCAGTGGCCGAGGCAACAAAGAACGGCGCTTTCTCCGTGGCCGGCGGCGGCGACTCCATCTCGGCTCTGCAACAGCTCGACATGATGGACAAAATGTCGTTTGTTTCCACCGGCGGCGGCGCCATGCTCGAATTCCTCTCGGGCATTGAACTCCCCGGACTGAAACACATGAAATAAACCATTTAGAAACTAACAACATAAGGGGCTGTCGGCGCTGTTGATAGCCCCTTATCCATATAAAGATGAGCGGTTTCCTTCCAATAACGGCGAAAGAGATAGAGCAGCGCGGCTGGGACTATGTGGATGTGATAGTGGTGTCGGGCGACGCCTACGTGGACCATCCCAGTTTCGGTCACGCCGTGATAGCCCGCTCATTGGAAGCGGCGGGCTACCGTGTGGCGATACTGCCGCAGCCCAACTGGCGCGACGACCTGCGCGATTTCCGCAAGCTGGGCAAGCCACGACTTTTCTTCAGCGCCTCGTCGGGATGCATGGACAGCATGGTGAACCACTACACCGCCGCCAAACGTCTGCGCTCCAACGACGCCTACACGCCCGGAGGCGAGGCAGGATTCCGTCCCGACTACGCCACATACGTGTATGCCAAAATCCTGAAACAGCTTTTCCCCGACACCCCCGTGGTGATTGGCGGCATAGAGGCATCAATGCGACGGCTGACGCACTACGACTACTGGAGCGACACGCTGAAACCCTCCATCCTTGCCGACACCAACGCCGACCTGCTGGTGTACGGCATGGGCGAGAAAGTGATTGTGGACATAGCCGACACGCTGAACGCCGGACTGCCGATAAGCCATCTGCACAGCCATCCTCAGGTGGGATTCATCACTGACAAGGTGCCTGCCGCCGAACAATGGGAGACTATAACGCTCCACTCCCACGAGGCCTGCCAGAAAGACAAGTTCAAGCAGGCACAGAATTTCCACCACATAGAGCTGGAAAGCAACAAAATCGAGGCCAAACGCATCGTGCAACCCGTTGGCAAACAACACATTGTGATAAACCCACCCGACACCGACTTCAGCCAAAGCGACCTCGACCGGAGTTTCGAGCTGCCCTATATGCGTCTGCCCCACCCCAAATACGCCAAACGCGGGGCGATACCGGCTTTCGAGATGATAAAATTTTCGGTGAACACCCACCGCGGCTGTTTCGGAGGATGTTCGTTCTGCACCATCTCGGCACATCAGGGCAAGCAGGTGGTAAGTCGCAGCGAGGAGTCGGTTCTGCGCGAGGTGGCACTGCTGGCGGAGCGTCCCGATTTCCATGGCGTGATTACCGACCTTGGCGGACCTTCGGCCAACATGTACCGCATGAAAGGCAAAAATGCCGAGCTGTGCCGCAAATGCAGCCGCTACTCGTGCATACACCCCAACCACTGCAAAAACCTCAACAGCGACCACTCTCCGCTGATAGAGCTCTGCCACAAAGCCAGCGCCGTGCCCAAGGTGAAACACCTGTTTATAGGCAGCGGCATACGCTACGACCTTTTCACCGACGACAACGCGGGATACAAATACTGGGAGGAGGTGGTGCGGCACCATGTGTCGGGCAGGCTGAAGGTGGCCCCCGAACATACGTCTGACAAGGTGCTGCAATGTATGCGGAAACCGTCGTTCAGGCTGTTTGGCGACATCAAACGGCGTTTCGACGACATCTGCCGCAAGCACGGACTCAACCAGCAACTGATACCGTATTTCATTTCGTCGCACCCGGGGTGCCGTCTGCGCGACATGGCGGAACTGGCCATAACGATGAAAGGTCTGGGCTACAAGCTGGAGCAGATTCAGGACTTCACCCCCACCCCTATGACGCTGGCCACCGAGATGTACTACACTGGATACAATCCCGCCACCATGGAGAAGGTGTTTGTGGCCCGCCACCCCAACGAGAAACGCGAACAGAACCGCATGTTTTTCTGGTACAAAGCCGAAAACCGCAACGCGATACGGCAGTCGCTGATAAAATCGCACAACGAAGACCTGATAAGAAAATTGCTTGGATGATTCGAAGTTTGAATTATCGGAATTAGGATTTAAGGGGCGCAGGGGCTAGATATTCAACTGTTACACAGATACAATAAAAAAAACGACTTCTCCTTGAGAGAAGTCGTTTTATCTTTATGATTAAAAAAGATTATTTGTTGCGGAAATAATTCACTATTGCGCTGAGCAGTCCTAGTCCGATGAAACCGCCGGGGGCGAGGACGAAGAGCAGCATGGCGTCGCCTTCGATGAATTTGTGGCCGAAAGCGGCTCCGCTACCGAGCAGTTCGCGTACAAGTCCCAGCAAGGTAAGGGCGATGGTGAAGCCCAAGCCCATGAAAAGTCCGTCGAAAAGCGACAGCAGGGGGTTGTTCTTCGAAGCGAAGGACTCGGCACGTGCCAGCACGATGCAGTTCACCACGATAAGGGGAATGAACAGTCCCAGAGCCTCGAACAGCGACGGCACGTAGGCTTCCATCACCATTGCCAGCATTGTTACGAAAGTGGCTATGATAACTATGAAAGCGGGGATACGCACCTTGTCGGGGATGACGCTCTTGAGGCAGGAAATAACGAGGTTGCTCATCATAAGCACGAAGGTGGTGGCCAAGCCCATGCCCATACCGTTGATGGCCGAGGTGGTTACACCCAGCGTGGGGCACATACCCAGCACCAGCACAAAGGTGGGGTTTTCTTTGATAAGGCCGTTTTTGGCTATTGTTCCTATTTTCGAAAGCATGTTACTCATTGTCTGTTCCTCCTTTTACTTTGGTGAAAGCTTCGTAAGCACGGTTTATAGCGTCGCAAAAAGCGCGCGAGCTGATGGTTGCCGCTGTGATGGCATCCACGTCGCCGCCGTCCTTTTTAACAGTCATATTGTTTGTTGCAGGGTTCATGCCGACAACACAGCCTTTGCCGTCCTTTTGGAACCACTCGCCGGCTTTGGAGCCGAGGCCGGGGGTCTCCTGAGTCTCCAGCACGTTGTAGCCCGTGATGTTGCCTTCGGCGTCGAAACCGACCATCACGCCGAGGTGTCCGCTGAAGCCTTTCTCTGTCGAAGACTCAACGGCCACGCCGACCAGCTCGTCGGAGGCGTTGAAGGCGAGGTTGCAGTTGGTGGAGTCCTTGTCGCCGTCGAGCATCACTTTCGCGCTTTTCAGCGAAGCAAATTCGGGCAGCACCTCTTTGATGGCGGCCTCGGTCTTGGCTTTCTTGGCGTCGGCGATAGGACCTTTGGTTACGTTGTTCAGAAATGCCAGTGCGGCGGCCGTAACTACGGCGATGATGGTCAGCACCAGCACCATATTAAGTAATGTGGATTCAGCTTTTTTTGCCATAACTCATCCTCCTTTATTTAGCGAAACGTTTGGGTTTGAAACCTTTGTTGATCAGCGGCACGCAGGCGTTCATCAGCAGTATGGCGAACGACACGCCTTCGGGGTACGAGCCCCAGTTACGTATGATGATGGTGAGCAGTCCGCATCCGATGCCGAACACCACCTGTCCCCATTTGGACATGGGCGATGTAACCATATCGGTGGCCATAAACACAGCACCCAGCATTATGCCGCCGGAGAGTATCACATGAACGGGGTCCATATACATATTGGGGTTGCAGAGCCACAGTATGGCGCCAAACACAAAAGCGGTGCCGATGAACGACACGGGGATGTGCCAGCTGATGACCTTGCGGCAAAGCAGGTAGATACCGCCGATGATTATTGCCAGAGCGGAGATTTCGCCGAGCGAGCCGCCCATGTGTCCGAGGAAAGCGTCCATCAGGCTGGGCAGGTCGATGCTGCCGCCTGCCTTGACAGCCTCTTTGAAAGCTGCCAGAGGCGTGGCTCCCGTCAATGCGTCGGGGGTGCCGTTGGCAAAGATGTTGCAAATTCCCAGCGGACGGGGCCATGTGGTCATCTGAACGGGGAACGAAATAAGCAGGAACACACGTCCGACCAATGCGGGGTTGAAGGGGTTCTTGCCCAAGCCGCCGAAACTCATCTTGCCGATGCCTATTGCCACCAAAGCTCCGATTATCACTATCCACAGCGGGAGGTTCGACGGCAGGTTGAAGGCCAGCAGAAGGCCGGTGACTATTGCCGAACCGTCGGTGATGGTGGTCTTGGTTTTAAGCAGGAATTTCTCTATCAACCATTGGAAAAGCAGACAGCTGGCCACCGACACCAAGCATACAAACAGGGCGTCGAAGCCGAAAAACAGTATGGCTGTCAGCAACAGGGGTATCAACGCGATGTTGACATTCCACATTATTCTTTTTACTGACTCCCCGCTATGCACGTGGGGCGAGCCTGAAACGTTTAATAACTTCATTGTCGATTACTTTATGTTATGTTGGTTATTTTTTTTGTTGCATTTGACGGAGTTTGGTCTTGGCCAGACGTATCTCGTCAGTGAGGGGCTTGTGGGCCGGACACGAGAAGAGGCAGCATCCGCACTCCATACAGTCCATCAGGTGGTTGTCGGCGGCCTCTTGGAACTTGCCGTTGTTGATGAGGCTCGAGAAGAGGTAAGGCTCCAGTCCCATGGGACATGCCTTGACGCATTTGCCGCAGCGTATGCAGTCCTGCTCCTCGAAACGGTAAGCCTCTTTCTCACTGATAAGCAGCATGCTCGAAGTACCTTTCACGATAGGTCCGTCGATATTGACGATGGCTTTTCCCATCATGGTGCCGCCGCTGATAATCTTGCAGGTATCCTCGGGCAGACCGCCGATGTAGTTGGCAAGGTCGCTGAACGGAGTGCCGATACGCACCACGAAGTTGTGTTGCTGCTGCTGGCCGAGCGATTTGCCGGTAAGCGTCATAATAGTTTCGATAAGAGGTTTGTTTTTCTGCACAGCCTCGTACACCGAGAAAGCGGTGCCGATGTTGTTCACCACGCATCCCACGTCGATAGGCAGCTTGCCGCTGGGCACGCTGCGACGGGTGATGGAGTAGATAAGCTGTTTTTCGGCGCCTTGCGGGTATTTCACCTTCAGGGGAACGACCTCGATGCCCTCGAACTGTTTGGCCATCTCTTGCAGACGGGCAATGGGTTCGGGCTTGTTATTCTCGATACCGATATAGGCTTTGGGCACTCCCAGGGCTTTGCGCAGAACGCTGATGCCGATAAGCACCTCCTCGGTGTGGTCGAGGATCACGCGGTGGTCGCTGGTGAGGTACGGCTCGCACTCGGCGGCGTTGATAAGCAGGTATTCGGCTTTCTTGCCTTCGGGAATCATATATTTGATGTGCGTGGGGAAAGTGGCTCCGCCAAGTCCCACTATGCCCATCTCTTTCATCTTGTCGATAATCTCTTTCTGCGAAAGGGTTATCTCTCGTTTGATGTCGGGTGTGGTGTCCACTGTCTCCACCCATTCCTCGGTCTCGGCCACGTCGATGACGATGGCGGTTTTGTTGTAACCGAAGATGTCTTTCATGGTGTCGATTTTGTTCACCGTGCCTGTTACGGGCGAGTGGATGTTGGCACACACGAAAGCCTCGGCTTTGGCTATGAGCTGTCCGGTCTTAACGGCATCGCCTTTGGCCACCACGGGAGTGGCGGGGGCGCCAAGGTGCTGGTTGAGGAATACCACAGCCTGTTTCGGCAACGGAAAGACCTCTATCTTTGCGTTGGTCGATATTTTGTTTTCTTCGGGGTGAACGCCACCCAAACGAAATGTTCTCATATTATTTATGCGTTATTAGTGGTGTTTTCGTTGTTAATTACGGTGCTTTCGTCCTGTTTGGGGGCGGCGGCGGGAGCAGGCTGTTCAGCGGGCTTGGCAGGTGCTTCGGCGGCGGGTTTCCTTGGCGGGAAATTCACCGAAACGATGGCTCCTGTGGGACATTCGCCCTCGCATTTACGGCACAGCTTGCATTTGGTGTAGTCGATGTAAGCCACGTTGTTTTCCACCGTGATGGCCTCGAACGGACATACCTTGGCGCATTTTCCGCAGCCTATGCAGGCGTTGGTGCAGGTCTTACGTGCGGCGGCACCTTTCTCCTTGTTCACGCACGACACGTACATGCGGCGGTTCTTGGGACCTTTGTTACGCAACTCGATAACCATACGCGGGCAGGCTTTGGCGCAGGCTCCGCAGCCGACGCATTTCTCCTCGTCGATGGTGGGGTAGCCCGTATTGGGGTCGAGGGTGATGGCGCCGAACTGGCACACATTGTAGCAGTCGCCCAGGCCCAGACAGCCGAAGGCACATCCGTTGGTGCCCACATACACGCTGTTGGCGAAGGCGCAGCTTTTCATGCCTTGGAACGACGATTTGGGCGGGTTGTTGGCGCAACCGGCGGCACAGCGTATCACGGCCACCTGAGGCTCGGCCTTGGAGGCCTCTATGCCAAGGATGGCGGCCACTTTCTCTGCCACGGCATCGCCGCCGGCAGGACAGCGCAGGCCTTCCATATCGCCTTGTTTTACAAAGGCTTCGGCCAAAGCGCGGCATCCGGCTTTTCCGCATCCGCCACAGTTGGCTCCGGGAAGCACCTCGGCAATCTCGTCGATTTTAGGATCTTCGATAACTTTGAATTTTTGTGCCACAAAGTACAGCACGACTGCGAAAATGAGTCCTACCGCACCAAGCACCACAATTGCTGCAACAATAAAATTACTCATATTTTTCTCCTGTTATTTTTTGTGCGAAATAATTTGCAAAGATACGTTTTTTTTTCCGATTTTATCCCCATTTGGGGTGATTTTTTGCACAAAGAGGTGTTACACTTTTTCTTTTGGCTGAAAATGTGGAATTTAGGATTTCGGAATTATTTTTCCTTGCCGCAAGCGGCAGAGATCTTGATAAATTGATAATTGATAGTTGAAAGTTGAAATGCTTCTTGCCCTTCGGGCATTGGACTTCTCCTTGCCGCAAGCGGCAGTATTTATTCTCCTAGCCCTGCGGGCTGAATTGCGAAGCAATCGTGAACTCCTTATAAATAAATCCAATAATGTGAACAAATCTTGAAAATCTCATAAATATAATTTCGCCTGCGGCGAAAGCAAATTACAAGATTCTCTTGATTTCGCGAAGCGAAGCTGAGCAGGAGAAAACAAAAAAGATTTACAGAACTCAAGAGCAGGAGAAAAACGCCATCGGAGTTTCTTGCACAATAAAAACGGATGTGTTTACGTTTACAGAAGTCTTAATCAACCAACGACATTACTTTATGGAACACGCCCACGACTTCGACTATATCATCATCCGCGATGCCAGCGAGAACAACCTCAAACATATCAACGCAAGGATTCCCAAACGGCAGATCACCGTGGTTACGGGCGTGTCGGGCTCGGGCAAGTCGTCGCTGGTGATGGACACCATCGCCGCCAAGTCGCGCCGCGAGCTCAACGACACTTTCCCCTCTTTCACGCAGCAGTATCTTCCCAAATACGGACGGCCCCACGTTGGCGACATCGAAAATCTGCCCATTGCCATCGTCATCGAGCAGCGCAAGCCCGCCTCCAACTCGCGTTCCACCGTGGGCACCTACACCGACATCTACGCCTTGCTACGACTGCTGTTTTCGCGCATAGGACAGCCTTTTGTCGGCTACAGCGACGCTTTTTCGTTCAACCACCCGTCGGGCAGCTGTCCGCGCTGCGGCGGATTGGGGGAGATCCGCGAACTAGACATCCACAAACTAGTGGATTTCGACAAATCGCTCAACGACGAGGACACCATCCATTACATCGCCTTCGGCAAAGGCGGCTGGCGATGGATACGCTACGCCCACAGCGGCTTGTTCGACCTCGACAAGAAAATCAAGGACTACACCCCCGAGGAACTCGACCTTTTCCTTAATTCGCCACAGATAAAGCTGAAAAATCCGCCTTCGAACTGGCCAAAGACTGCCAAATACGAAGGTCTTATACCACGCATGTACCGCAGTATCATCAACTCGGAGGAGGGCCTGCTCCACGCCGCGGCCATCAACCCCATGCTCACCATGGGCACCTGTCCCGACTGCGGAGGCACGCGTCTGAACGAGAAGATACGTTCTTGCAAGATTGACGGACACAACATCGCCGAGGTCACCGCCATGAGCATAAGCGACTGCCGCAGGTGGATAGAGACCATCGACAACCCGTTGACCGAGGACATCAAACGTGCCACCGCCGACAGGCTGGCAGCCTTGGAGGAGATAGGTCTGGGCTATCTCACCCTCGACCGCGCCATCGGGACACTCTCGGGCGGCGAAGCGCAACGTTGCAAGATTGCCAAATACATCAACTCGCCTCTCTCCGACGTAATGTATATCATCGATGAGCCTAGTGTGGGACTGCACAACCACGACATACTGCTGATGCAGAAATCGGTTCAGAAACTGAAAAACCACGGCAACACCGTAATCCTTGTCGAGCACCACAAAGAGATAATCAAAATTGCCGACCACATAATCGACATGGGTCCCGGTGCGGGCATGAAAGGAGGCGAGATAGTGTTTGAAGGCAGCTACGAAGAACTGCTTCGAAGCCAGACACTTACAGGCACGATGCTCAGCACCACTACCGAGATGAAAGAGCAGGTGCGAAAGCCCAAAGATTTCTTCCTTTTGAAAAACGCCAACCTCCACAACCTGAAGGACTTGACAGTGGAATTGCCCTTGGGCGTGATGTGCGGCATTGCAGGTGTGGCAGGCTCAGGAAAGAGCTCGTTGATGGAGTGTTTCATGAAAGCTGTTGAATCATTGAATGTTGAACCGTTGAATTGTTCTTGCGGCAGCGCCTCAACAATTAAACAATTAAACAACTCAACACTTAACAAGTCCGACATCGTATATATCAGCCAGAAAAGCATTGGCATCAGTCTGCGCTCCACTCCGGCTACCTATCTCGACGTTGCCGACGATATCCGTAAGCTGTTTGCCAAAACTAACAAGACCAAGTCCGACCTTTTCTCCTTCAACGGCAAGGGTGGCTGTCCCGTTTGTCAGGGCAAAGGCGTGATTGTCAACGATATGGCCTTTATGGATGCCATAGAGACCACCTGCGAGGCCTGCGGCGGTCTGCGTTACTCGCCCGAAGTGCTGTCGTACAAGGTGAAAGGGTTGAACATCGCCGAGGTGATGGACCTCACGGCCAACAAAGCCTCGGAGCTGTTCGCCGACAGCGTGATTGCCGAGAAACTGGAGCCACTGCGCAAAGTCGGTCTGGGGTATCTCCATCTCAACCAGTCGCTTTCGACACTTTCGGGCGGCGAGCTGCAACGCATCAAACTGGCCTCCTACTTGAACACATCGCTCAACACAAATCGGCCATCACAAGATACGCATATCAAATCACTAATCTTCATTATGGATGAGCCTTCCGACGGTCTGCATGCTGGCGACATCCGTCGCATCCTCGACCTTTTCAACGGCATGGTGGAGACCGGCAATACCGTTTTCCTCATCGAGCACAACATCGATATGCTGAAAGCCTGCGACCACATAATAGAGCTGGGTCCCGGCGGTGGCGCGATGGGCGGCAATGTCATCTTTTCGGGTACACCAAAGGCAATGGCGGAGAGCAAAGAGTCCGTCACAGCGCCTTATCTGCGGTAGAGATCATCGGAAATCCGTTTTTTAATCTCTTTTTACTGAAAATGTGGAGTTTAGGAAAATCCTTGCAAAAATTGTTTCCAAAAACCAAAAATAAGTCGTACCTTTGCACGTTTATTACACATTAATATTGAAGATAACAAATACATAAAACGATGAAAGTAAAAGAACTTGTAGAAAAACTGAACCTCACCGTTATTTCGGGTGAAAAGGGCTTGGACCGCGATATCGACGGATGCTATGTCTCCGACCTTCTGAGTGACGTTATGGGCAACGCCGACATGGGCAACGTGTGGGTTACCCTGCAGACACACAAAAACGTGATGGCCATCGCCTCGCTGAAAGAGCTGTCGTGCGTGGTGTTTGTAAAAAACCTCAACCCCGCCGAAGAGACTATCGCGCAGAGCAACGAAGAGGACATCCCCCTGCTTTCCACCTCGATGCAGACCTACGAAGTTGTGGGCAAGATTTACAACCTG
>JAEEGH010006332.1_pt1 | contig 29066 bp, 31 predicted proteins | sample 9134181 | NCBI WGS metagenome assembly JAEEGH01 (sample SAMN16246544, study PRJNA631951) | gut metagenome | biome: gut microbiome; feature: rumen; material: DP-attached | host: Bos | place: Iran: Karaj | collected 2018-10 | reverse complement strand
GTGGGAGGACAGGAGAGGAACCAGGACGCCGAGCAGCGCCAGTATGGGAATCATTAGGACTACCGGCGTGACAGAAAAATGATTGGAATAAAACCCGAAGATATTGTTTCCTGCGGAATTGATCACCGGTATGAAAATCAGTGACAGGAGAAGCGCCAACAGGCCCGATCCTACCGTATAGATCATTCCTTCCGTGATCAGCATCTCTTTTACCTGTTTTCCGGTCATTCCGATGGCCTGGAGGACGGCGATCTCGTTCTTTCTCGCCAGGATTCCCGCCATGATCGCATTGATGAAGTTCAGGGCTCCGACGAATCCGATGATCCCGCAGAGCACTCCGCCCAACAGCACAAACATCTTCTTGAAATCTTCGAACTCCGCACGATGAACTGCCTTGCTTTCATACGCCATACCCGAAATCTCTTCAGTGAATCTCTTCATAAAGAGCTCCGTCTGCTCTTCCGCTTCCGCGGACTCTGTGTCGAAGGCATAGAATACGGGAACAGTCCAGTCTGCAAAATCAGCTTTGAGAACATCCGAGCAAAGGATCCCGTCCAGGTTTAAGGTTGCGCATCGCAGGCTGATATCATTCGGAACCGCCACATAGGCACATACAGTATATTCGTATTCTGCCCATCCTTCATATCGAATATCCAGATACTCCGGGTAATTGTAGGCATCATCCCCGGCGGGTTCACCGGTTCTGGTATCGACCGCTACGATATCCTCTACCGTTGCAAGCATGATCCGATCGCCGACCCGGGGAGCGTTCTCATCCAGTATGTAACTTCCGCTTTCGTCTCTGTGGGTGATCAACGCAATGTTTCGAGCGGTTTTGTCTTTCAGAAGGGAAATATCTCCCTCGCAGACGTCCAGTTTATCCAGAAGATAATCATCCATTCCCTCAAGAAAGCAATCCTTGTAACTTTCGGGACCCACATCCATCAGAGTAAGGGAATTAACAGCATACGCGGTTCCGCCGCCGGAGGACTGGACGTTTTCCTTTACCAGAGCGATCTCTTCTTCGGAAATGGATTCGATTTCGCCTCTCTGGAACTTAAAATACGGGTACTTTCCAACGATAAAATCCACAGACATGGAGGAATCCACCCATTTTTCGGCATCAAAACCTCCCACAAACATGTTGATGGCGTTCAGGATGACCAGCGAAAGGGCCAACGAGGTAAACACAAGAACGGTCTTCTTTTTGTTCCGCTCCGTGTTGGCAAATGCCATCTGCCAGGCCTTTGCGCCTCTGGTTGCTCTTTCTTTCTTCCCGCCGGTCATGCCGTCATTGAAGCGCAGCGCCTCGATGGGGGATACCTTTCCTGCCATTTTTCCGGGCTTATTCACAGACAGCAATACCGTGATCACTTCGAACAGAAGAGAGGCAACAAAGATTACGGGAGAAGTGCTGACGGTAACGGAATTCCTGGAGATGGTCGTTGTATTCATAACCGCGGGGGTCAGAACCGAACCCAGTAGGTATCCCAGAAACAGCCCCAGCGGAATTCCCACTACGCACAGTGCCGATGCCTGTAAACGGATGACCCGGCGGATCTGCTTTTGCGTGGTTCCGATGGTCTTCAGCAGTCCGTAGAAGCGGATGTCATTTGCCACAGAGATCTGGAACACATTGTAGATGATCAGATATCCCGTGAAGATGACCAGCAGTACAAAAGCTCCCAGAGGGATCACCAGTCCCGGCCAGTCATCGCCGTCCAGGCTGGAAGCCGTATATCCCGGATTGACACCGATCCGGATCATGTCGTCCGTACTTTCTCCCCCGATTGTATACCCGCAGTCCGCAATGACCTTTTCCATCTTTGCGCCGGCCCCTGCCGCGGATGAAAACATTACATCCAGGTCAGTCCGTATGGGGTTCATTCCCATACCTTCCACTGTTGCAGCAAAATCCTCTGCATACGCTTTCGATACATTGATGAAGTGCGCGGGACAGAGGGAATCAAACTCCCAATAGCCCACCAGGGTGAATGTACCGGTATATCTTCTGTCCTGTTCCGGATCATCCACCGGCTGAAAGGAGAGTTCGATCTTTTCCCCCAATACAGGCTCATAACCAAGAAGTCTCAGGGCTTCCCGGTCCATTACCACCTCGTCTTTTGCGGTGGGCAGATGACCTTCTTCCAGTTCGATGAAGGACCATTTAGTGACATTTTCATCCATGAAGCTGATCTCGGCGGACTGATTTTTGAAAGGTTCTTCTGCGATCACGCCCAGAACCATGCGCTCCCCGTATTCCTTGATCAGTTTGTGGCTGATCAGCCTTTCTTCCTGCGCCGGAGTAACATCCTTGAATGTACCGTGAGAAGACCCTCCGATCTGCCGGAAGACGCTGGTCTCATAGGATGCGGTGATGGAAAGCATGATGGTAAAAAGGGATGTGAACAGCACTGCCGTCAGGATGATGGCAAAGATCGTGATCAGATTCCTTCTTTTGTTTGCGAGAAGGAGCCTGGTGGACAATCTGGAGATACATTTTCTGTTATTGACCTTCATAGCTCCTTATCTCCTTTCAGACGCAGACACGATTCGTCCGTCCTCAATTCGGATGATCCGATCCGCCAGCTGCGCGATCTCGTCGTTGTGGGTGATCATCACTATGGTCTGTCCGTACTTCTCAGCGGAAACCTTTAAGAGGCTTAAGACATCCTGTCCCGTCTTGGAGTCCAGATTGCCGGTGGGCTCGTCTGCCAGGATGATGGCCGGGCGGGAGGCCAGGGCTCTTGCGATGGCAACTCTTTGCTGCTGCCCGCCGGAAAGCTGATTGGGCAACACTTCCTTTTTGGAAGTCAGCATCAGGGTGTCAATGATCTCTTCAATATATGCCTTGTCTACTTTCTCCCCGTCCAGCTCCAGGGGGAGTACGATATTTTCATAGACATTCAGCACCGGGACCAGATTGAAGGCCTGGAACACAAAACCGATCTTTCTTCTGCGAAAAATGGTCAGCTCGTCATCCTTGAGATTGGAAATTTGGTTGCCGTCCACGATCACTTCTCCTGAGGTGGGGCGGTCCAGACCGCCCAGCATATGCAGGAGGGTAGATTTACCGCTGCCGGAGGTGCCGACGATGGCCAGGAACTCGCCTTTGTTGACTTCCAGATTGACTCCTGCAAGTGCGTGGACACTTGCTTCTCCCTGTCCGTATACCTTTACCAGGTTTTTTGCTTCCAGAATACTCATATCTGTCCCTTTCTTATAAACAAAAAGTGTGCAGAAGCTTTCCTTCTACACACTGATTATCGCATTGAAATCTTTCCAGATTCTTTCGGATCCGGGATGAATTCTTACAGTTTTGAAAGATTTGACGGATTTACCGCTTCAGATAGATCTGAAATTCCGAACCTTCTCCGGGTTTGGACTTAACCTTGATATATCCGTCTTCCTTGGAAATGATCTCCCGGGCCAGATACAGACCGATGCCGACACCTTCCTTTTCCCGGGAGGCCTGAAGCCGCCCGAATCTGGCGAAGATCTTCGGTATATCCTCCTCCGCGATGCCGATGCCCGTATCTTTCACGCTGATGCAGGCAAACATCTCGCTGACGCTGAGGGAGATGGAAATACTGCCTTTTTCGGTATATTTGATGGCGTTGTCGACAATGTTGCTGAGTGCCTCCAGCGTCCACTTGTGATCAAAAGAAGCTTCCGTCGTCTCTTCTGTAACGAAAAATGCCAGTCCTTTGGCCTCTGCCTTCTTCCGCATGGCAGAATCCACTTCCTTCAAAAGCTTTCCAACATCACTTTGCCTGGACTCCACCGTCAGGATCCCGTTTTCGAGGCGGGAGAGCTTCACCAGCGCATCGATGAGAAAACGCAGCTTTTCCGCTTCATTTCCGATGGCATCCAGACTTTCCCTCTGATCCTCTGACAGCTCTGTTTCCTGCAGAAGTTCGCTGTGCAGGAGCAGATTTGCGATGGGAGTCTTCGTCTGGTGGGAGATATCCGCAATGAGGGTCTTGATCTTGTCCCTGTCTTTGCGGACATTTTCCGCGGAAAGGGCAGAAGATCCCAGATAATCCGCCAGTTTGGTTTCGATCCGCGATCCCCGTTCTTCGGAAAAATGCTCCTCGTGGAAATCGCCCTTAATGGCGTCATCCAGCATTTTCTCCACGTGATCCAGAAGCTTTTTGTTTTTATGGGTGCTGTAGATCGTAAATGTCAGTGCCCCTGCCGCAAAAATGCAGGCGAGAGCCGTCAGCCACTCATTCATTGTTCTTTACCCACATATAGCCGAGACCGTAGACTGTTTTGATGTAATCCTTGGCTCCAAGCTTATCCCGCAGCCGCTTGATCGCCACGGAGAGTGCATTTTCATCCACATATTCCGCGCCGTCCGTCCACAGTCTGTCGATGAGATCGTCTCTTGAAACCGTGACGCCCTGATGGGATACCAGGAGCTTCAAAAGTCGCTGCTCCGTCTTACTCAGGGAGACTTCCTCCCCGTCTGCCGTAAAGATCATGCGCTCAAAGTCAAAAGAATAGCCACCGATGGTCACCACATCCTCGCCGGAGGCGGATTCCTTCTTTCGGAGCTGCGTGTTCACCCGCGCTCTTAAGACGCTTAAGGAAAAAGGCTTCGTCACATAATCATCGGCTCCCAGATCCAGTCCTTTTACCACATCGGCGTCCGTATCGTTGGCGGACAGGAGAATGATGGGATAGGGCAGATTTTTCTCCCGGATCTCCTTTACCAGATCCAGTCCGTTTCCGTCGGGGAGATTGATGTCCAGCAGGATCAGGGAAGGCGTGGTCAAAAGATCTGCTCCCTGGCATCCTTCAGATTCCCGCAGGAAACAATGCTCCTGGATTCCTCTTTCAGTGCCTTGCACAGACCTGCGCAAAGATCTCTGTCGTCCTCTACGATGACTATCTGCGTGGTTTTTTGCATCATCCCATCCCCATAATCACATCTACACGATCAAACCATGAGTTACATTACGATCAATACAGAGTTTCCTGCAAAAAAGCCCGATTTTTCTCGAAATCAATGGAAAGAACGGCCATGCCGCGTTCGGTGGCGTTCTTCCAGGTGCCTTCCAGGGGAATGCTTGCGGACTCGATGTCGTATTTCACAGAGCCGCTCATCCGGAGTGCCAGGGTCATGCACTCGCCCTCGGTCAGGTTGGTGGTCAGATTGGTGCACAGGCCTTCGATCAGCTCCGATCCGTTGGAAAGGGCGGTAGCTGGGAGCTTGTCCACGATGGCTGTGAGCACCTTCCGCTGACGGTTGGTCCGCTCAAAATCGGATCCGATGTACCGGTTCCGGGAGTAAGCAAGGGCCTGGGCACCGTTCAGATGAAGCATACCCTGGGCGTTCTCCGGGAGATAGTCGGTTCCGAACTCCTTGCCCGTAAGTTCATTATACTCGTTCAGGTAAGCATTGACCCAGTTTGCCTCTTCGGCGCTCAGCTCCAGATCTACGCCTCCCACCACATCTACCAGATTGGCGAAGGCCAGGAAATCAACGATAACGTAGCGGTTCACCTCGACGCCGAAATTCTGCTCGATAGTCTCCATCAACAGCTCCGGCCCGCCGTAGGCATAAGCTGCATTGAGGCGGTTGGGATCGTGCCCGGGGATCTCCACATAGATATCCCGCAGCAGGGAAGTCATCTGAATCTTCCGGGTGTTCTTGCTGACGGAAAGCAGGATCATGGCATCGGACCTGCCGGCCTCGTCCCCCCGGGAATCGGAGCCGATGAGCAAAATATTGGTCACACCCTCCGAACTGACAGGGGCGGATGCTACGGAATCCACCTTTTCATAGGTCAGCTTTCCGTAGGCGGTGTGAACGATCACCATGCCGATGCCCGCTGCGAATACAAGCAGGATCAGCAGCACGACTGCCAGCTTCCCCAGGAAGCGGAGCAGGTAGTTTTTTTTCTTTCTCTGCGGCTTCTGCGCTCTTTGCGGTGTTTGTGGTTTTCGGGATGCCCCGTTTGTCTGTCTCTCTGTTCTTTCCATAATAAATACCTCGTCTGATAACCGAGAAAGCATACCACTTCCTGAGGGAGGATGCAAGTCCGGCTCCTTCCGGCCCAGCGACGCATGGGGATGGCGCTGCCGCGCGTGTCTCTTCGATGCTTTTGGAGTATAATGGAATCGTCGGTAAGAGGTTTCTCATATTTGTGAAGATCCTCAATGCATGGAGAGCTTACAGTGAAAACGAGAGAAGAAGCATTGCAATACGGCCTGTCCTTTCCGGATACCTACCGGGATGCGCCGTTTCATGATGACAACTGGCAGCTGATCAGGTACAGGGGGAACAAAAAAGCGTTCCTGTGGACCTATGAGAAGGACGGATTTGTGAATCTGAATGTGAAGGTGGAGCCGGAAAAAGCCTTTTTCTGGCGGGAGATCTACGCTTCCGTCCTGCCGGGGTACCATCAGAACAAGGATCACTGGAACACCATTGTGCTGGACGGGAGCATTCCGGACCGGGATGTGAAGCTGATGATCGCAGAAAGCTATGATCTGATCAGTGACAGTCCTTCCAAACGGATCTACGAAGCCGTAAAGAAGATCCCCTACGGTCATGTGGCGACCTATTCACAGGTCGCAGCCCTGGCCGGGGATCCTAAAATGGCCAGAGCCGTTGGGAACGCCCTTCATCGGAATCCGGACCCTGACCATATCCCTTGCTTTCGCGTGGTAAACGCCAAGGGAGAGTTGGCGGGGGAGTTCGCCTTCGGCGGCGACGGAGCCCAGGCAAAGCTCCTGGAAGCGGAAGGGATCGAAGTGAAAGAAGGCCGGGTGGACCTGAAGAAATATCAGTGGAACGGAAGAGAAGACGAAACGAAATGACCAAAGGAGGGACGATCAATGGAACGTTTTAACGAGCAGGAACTACAAGGGAAAAACCATTCCGAGACTTTTTCCTTTGCGGAGCTTCCCGGAAATCTGTCCGAGCTGCAGGGGCTCCCGGAGGCTGCTTTGGCGTCTCCGTTTCAGACGGCAGCTCTGGCCATCGCGGCTCTGTGCCGGTTTGAAGCGGATGAAGCGGCTGTCCACGAAATGCTGAACTACCTCAAAGGGCCGGAGCCTCTTTCCAATTTTGAGAAGCAGTTTTTGCAGGATCGCCTCGCCGGAAAGGGATACAAGCCTGCGTCCTTTTTTGCGGGGGCCACACCGGAGAACGGGTACACGCCGGAGGTCCCGTACCGGATCACCGTCAGTTCCAACCCTTACTCCTTCCAGAATGAAAACTGGGCGGTGGTCTACGTGCAGAGCGGCGGCGCAGACTCCCCCAGACAGATCAAGCTGAGAAAGAAGCCTTCCACCGGACAGTGGTTCATCAATGAGATCCAGTGTCTGTCCGATATCCGGATCCCCCAGGCGGAGGACCCTTGGGCATAATTGAACCATAATCAAAAATCCGGCTGACCAGGCCGGATTTTTGTGAAGAAAGGGGAAAATAAGATGAGGGAGCAGAGTCAATAAGAGTTGAACGGGTACGAGTAGTTGAACGCCATCACGTCGATCCGGTTGTGACCGACAGCCTTTGAGGCCTTATAAAGGGCTAAACGATCCGGCACCCTTCCCTTAGGCATTTGTTTTTCTTTTTCTATTCTGCTTTCTTACCCTGGTCTATGCAGCTCGTTCCCCGAATACAAAAAACATGTCACATTTTCGCGAGATATCGGTTTATATGTATTTTTTTATGCCCCAAATACCTCTATAATGAATTTGTTCGATTGTGTCTTCAACACCTAAAATTCCCTAAACCAAATTCTCAGAAAGAGAGAAAACAATATGTATTTTGTCCCAGACGGAACCCTTCAGTGCGGTTTATATGAATGTGATGAGTGCGGGAACCGGTTCCTGGATACCCGGATCGCGCCGAAGATCGTGTGCCCCTACTGCGGCGAAGAGCCGAACATGGAGATCGGCCCGGACGATGATATGCCGGAAGCTGCTGAGACCGCAAAGCTTCTCCAGGTGATCGAAGGTGAGGATGTGGAAAAATATGACACCCTCCTGAGCCTGGCCGTTACCGGCGGAGATTATGAGTGGATTTGACGCAGTAAGCCTCACCTGGCCGTGAGGCGGAGGGATGTATGCCGATTTGGAATCCGTGGCATGGATGCCATAAACTGAGTGCCGGATGTGCGAACTGCTACGTTTATCGAAGGGATGAGCGCATCGGGAAGGACGCCGGGATCGTGACGAAGACCGGTGACTATAACCTTCCAATGAAAATGAACCGGAAGCGGGAGTACAAGCTGACGCCGGAAGATGGTGTTGTATTCACCTGTATGACATCGGATTTCTTCGTGGAAGACGCGGATGAATGGCGGCAGGGCTGTTGGGACATGATCCGCTACCGGCGAGACCTGCATTTTTTCATTATCACAAAGCGGATCGATCGATTTGAGCAGTGTATGCCCTCCGACTGGGGAGACGGCTGGGATCATGTAACCATCTGCAGCACCTGTGAAAATCAGGACCGGGCGGACTATCGGATTCCTATCCTTCTTTCCTTACCTCTCAAGCATAGACGAATAGCCTCTGAACCCATGCTGGGCGAGATCGACATCGATCGATATCTGGCCACCGGGCTCATTGAACAGGTGGTTTGCGGAGGAGAATCCGGACCGAATGCCAGACCCTGTCACCTGGAATGGGTTCTGAAGCTACGGGAAGATTGCGTAAAAAATCGAGTTCCGTTCATTTTTCGTCAGACCGGTGCGGTCTTTGTGAAGGACGGGAAAACCTATCACGTCGAGCGGAAATATCAGGCATCCCAGGCAAGAAAATCCGGACTAAGCTATATTCCCGAAGAGGAGGAATCATGAAAACCCACATTTCGGTGATCATTCCCGCCCACAACGAGGAAAAATACATTAGAAGATGCATTTCTTCTATTAATAATGCAGCCAAACAGTTCAAAGGGAATGTAGAGACCATCGTAGTCTGCAATCGCTGCACGGACAAAACGGCTGAGATCGCGGAAGCACTGGGAGCGCGGGTCCTGACAAACGAGGACCGATGCATTGCCAAGGTTCGGAACACCGGAATTGCCGCGGCGAAGGGTGATATCATCGTGACCATTGATGCGGACAATCGCATGACTCCCGGAACGTTCCGCGAGATCTATGCCCTGATGAGAAGTGGAGAGTACATCGGTGGCGGTGCGCCGATCCGGTTTGAAAGATACTCCTTCCCGCTGTGGTGCAATGACCTGATGTGCAGAGCATCCTTCGGGATCACGGGCCTGTATTGCGGAATCTTCTGGGCAAAGAAGGAAACCTTCGATGCCATCGGTGGTTTTGTGGACAAACGGGCCATGGAAGATGTGGCAACCGCAAAGCTTCTGAAGGAATATGGGAAAAGACAGGGGAAGAAATACACTACCCTACGGAAAAATGTGCTGATCAACTCCACCAGAAAGTACGACGACCTGGGAGATTGGTTGTACTTCCAACTGATGTTCCGAAATGCCGGGACTCTGATCAAGGCTGCTTTGGGAGATACTTCCGGGGTGGACCGGCTGCTGGATGAGCTCTTTTACGATTATAATGACACACATCAAAAATCCGGCTGACCAGGCCGGATTTTTGTGGAGAAAGGGAATGAAAAAAGTATGATAGAAAACATTTCGTTTGCTTTCTATGATATGATAATACATGGTGATTGTGACAGGTTTTTGTAAGCTTTGTGTTTTCTGTGTGAACTGGAAAACGAAGGAATGGACCTGCGGGATCGCAAAAACATGGAACTGTGAGCATCCGAGATGAAGGAACTGGAATATCCCTTTGACGGGGATCTGATCCTGGCTTCCAAAAAGAGCTTAAAGCGTCAGCTTTTGGCGGAGAAGCGGGATTTTCTTTCCAAAAAAATAGCGATTTTGGGTGGTGGGACTACCGCTGCGATCCGGCAGACGCTGGAGCTTTTTTTGCTGCAGTACGGTATTAGCCCCTCTTTTTATGAGTCCGAATACAATCAGTACTATCAGGATGCCTGCTTTGACAATCCGGCTCTTCGGGAGTTCGGACCGGACCTGGTCTATGTCTGTACCTCCAACCGCAACGTGATCCATTATCCCGAAATGAGCGATTCTGCGGAGCAGATCGAGGAAAAGCTCCGGGGAGAGTACGACCGCTTTGAGAAGATCTGGTCCTGTCTGCGGGAGACCTATCATTGCCCCATCATTCAGAACAATTTTGAGATGCCGGCTTATCGCCTTATGGGAAACAAGGATGCGTCGGATCCCCACGGGAGAGTGCATTATCTTTCCCGGCTGAACCTGCTTTTTGCGGAGTATGCGGCATCTAACGACAACTTTTTCCTCTGTGATATCAACTACATTTCCGCGGACTATGGCCTGCGGGAGTGGTCGGATCCCTTCTATTGGTATATGTACAAATACGCGCTGAATGTCAGCGCCATCCCGCTGCTGTCCTTCAATGTGGCGAACATCATCAAGTCCCTCTACGGAAAAAATCAAAAGGGCAGGGTGCTGGATCTGGACAATACCCTCTGGGGCGGCATCGTGGGAGACGACGGACCGGAGCACATCGTCATCGGCCCCGAGGAAGCGGAGGGCCAGGCATATACGGAGTTCCAGGGATATGTCCGGGACCTTTCGAAGCTGGGCGTTTTGCTGACGGTGGATTCCAAGAACGATGAGGAAAATGCTATCGCCGGCCTGAAGCATCCCGACAGCGTCCTGCATCCCGAGGATTTTGTCTGCGTGAAGGCAAATTGGGAACCCAAGGATCAGAACTTTACGCAGATCGCGCAGACCTTGAACCTGCTTCCGGAGAGTCTGGTGTTTGTGGACGACAATCCGGCAGAGCGTCATATCATCAAGAGCACCTATCCCGGTGTGGCTACCCCCGCCATGGAGGAAGCCCATCATTACATTCAAAGCATCGACCGCGCGGGGTATTTTGAGGTGACGGTCCTTTCGGAGGACGACAGACGCCGCAGCGAGATGTATAAGGAAAATGCCCAGAGAGAGCAGCTCAAATCCTCCTTCAGCGATTACAGGGAGTACCTGCTTTCCCTGGAAATGAAGGCTGTGATCAGACCCTTCGAGCCGGTGTATCTGGATAGGATCGCGCAGCTTACCAACAAGTCCAACCAGTTCAACCTGACCACCAAGCGCTACACCCCTGCGGACATCGCCCAGGTGGCGGAGGATCCGGAGTACCTGACCTTTTACGGGAAATTGGAGGATCGTTTCGGTGACAACGGCGTGGTTTCCATCCTCATCGGCAGGAAAGAGGGGAGCCTGTGCCACATGGATCTGTGGCTCATGAGCTGCCGCGTTTTGAAGCGAGACATGGAATTTGCCATGATGGATGCCCTGGTGGAGCGGTGCAGGGATGCGGGACTGACGGAGATCCGGGGGTACTATTACCCTACGGCCAAGAATAAGATGGTCCTGAATTTCTACGCGGATATGGGATTTACCCTGGTTTCGGAGGACGCAGCGGGGAACCGGACCTGGCAGTTTACGATCGACGATACCTATCAGAAGAAAAACACGGTTATTTCCATTCTGTAATTATGTGTACATATTTACAGTTGGCCGATAAGGAGGCAAAACATGAGTCGCGAAGAAGTATATGAGCAGTTAAATCAGGTATTCCGTCAGGTGTTTGACGATGAGGATATTGTGGTAAGCGACAGCACCACCGCTGATGACATCGAGGATTGGGACTCCCTGGAGCACATCAATCTGGTGGTGGCTGTGGAGAAGCAGTTTAACATCAAGTTCAATATGGGCGAGGTCAATTCCTTCCAGAACGTGGGCGAGATGGTGGACCTGATCCTGCAGCGGATCTGACGGATTTCTTCTATATATAGTAGGGGTCTGATGGGCGAAACGGCGGAGACCTATGTCATTCGGCTTTCGCCGCAGTCCCAACGAGGGAGAGTACAAGGTGAACACCTACCATTTTCAGGACCTGCAGATCGGACAGCAGGAAAGCCTGGTCTATGAGATCACGGAAGAAAAGCTGGCCGCCTTTTTGCAGCTGACGGGGGATGACAATCCCCTTCATACGGATGACGCTTTCGCGCAGGAGATGGGACATCCCGGAAAAGTGTCCTATGGTATGCTTTCCGCATCCATGATCTCCACCCTGGCGGGCGTGTATCTGCCGGGGAAATACTGTCTGCTCCAGCAGGTGACGAGTAAGTTTACCGCTCCAGTGTATGTGGGAGACCGGATCACCCTGGTGGGAACGGTGGAAGAGCTGAATGAAAGCGTTGGGCAGACAGTGGTAAAGGTTCGCGGCACTAATCAGGATGGGAAAACAGTCCTCAGAGGCAGTTATTCCGTGGGCTTTACGCAGTAGGAGGGGAGACCTTGAGTAAAACCATTCTCATTACCGGCGCATCCTCTGATGTGGGGATCGCCTTTCTGAAAGAAGAAAAACCCGCCTGGGATACAGCGTTTTTGCAATATCGGACCATGAATCCCGCACTGGAAGAGGCGACGGAAAGATTAAAAAAGATCAAGAACGTTTACCTGCTGCAGGCAGATTTTGAGGATGAAGATAGCATCGATGAAATGATCTCCAAGATCAAAGAGACGGGAGAAAGCCCTAACCAGATCCTGCATCTTCCCGCACCGAAAGCCCACAATCTGCAGTTCCGCAAGGAATCCGTGGAGGCCTTTCGGCAGGGATACGAGATCGGGGTGGAATCCATCGTCCGGATCCTCCAGGCATTTTTGCCAGGGATGAGTAAGGCGGGCTATGGCAGAGTGGTCTTCCTGCTCAGCAGCTATACAGGCGGACTGCCCCCCAAGAACCAGTCCGCTTATGTAACGAATAAATACGCACTTCTGGGGCTGATGAAGGCACTTTCCGCAGAGTACGCGGAGCACGGGATCACCGTCAACGGCATCTCTCCCGAAATGATGGAAACAAAATTCCTCAGCGAGGTGCCCGAAATGATCGTGGAAATGAACGCTTCTTCCCTGCCCATCGGCAGAAATGTGCGGGTGGAAGAGGTGCTTCCTGTCCTTAATTACCTGCTTTCCGATGAGGGCGCTGCCATGACCGGGCAGAATATCGTCATTTCCGGCGGAAAATCCTGATTGCCAAAGGGGAAGAAATGGAACTGGCAACATTCGGATATCTGCTGTTCCTGGCGGTCAGTCTGTTCCTGTATTTTTGCCTGCCTGCCAAATTTCAGTGGATCGTGTTATTAGCGGATAATCTAATCTTCTACTGTCTGAACACGGAGCCCGTCACTCTCATTTATCTGGGTGGCAGTGTTCTGGCGGTCTATTTTGCGACCCTGTTCTTCCAAAAATCCACCGATCCTTCCCGGAAAAAGATCGTCCTTCTCCTGGCACTGCTTCTGTGCGCAGGACTTCTTTTTGTCCTGAAATACTCCAATCTGTTCATCAATACCGTGTGTTATTTTATGGGCGAAGATGCCTCTTTGCAGCCCGTAAACTGGCTTCTTCCGCTGGCCATCAGCTTTTATTCCCTGACACTGATCTCGTATCTCCTGGATTGCTATTGGGGGATTGCTGCTTTCCAAAACAATCCCTTGAAGCTCTTTTCCTTTATCAGCTTTTTCCCTTTGATGGTCTCCGGTCCCATTCAGCGGTACACGAAAGTGGGAGAGGAGTTCTTCCAGGAGCATCGCTTCGACTATGCCCGCGTCACCGGCGGAATGAAACGGATCGCCTGGGGCATGGTAAAAAAGCTGGCCATTTCCAACCGGATCTCGCCTCTGGTTGCTTCCATATGGAATGATCCCGCATCCTATCACGGGTTATGGATCTGGGCAGGGATCCTTCTGTATCTGCTCCAGCTCTACACGGACTTTTCCGGCTGCATGGACATCGCTCTGGGAACGGCAGAGTGCTTCGGCCTTACTCTGGAAGAGAATTTCGAAGCTCCCTTCCTGTCCAAAACCACCCAGGAATTCTGGCAAAGATGGCACATCACCCTGGGGCGCTGGCTTCGTGACTACATCATGAACCCGCTCCTGAAGTCCGCCGGCATGCAGAAGCTTATGACCCGCTGCGTCGCCCGCTTCGGGAAAAAGACCGGAAAAAAGATCCCCATGCTCCTTTCCATGCTGGTGCTTTGGCTCTGCATGGGGCTTTGGCACGGGGACAGCTGGAAGTACATTTTGGGTGAAGGCTTATGGTTCTGGCTTGTGATTGCTCTGGGACAGATTTTCGAGCCTGCATTGAAAAAATGTAAGGCCTCCCTACATATCAAAGATCAGGTTCCCTTCCGCTTTTTTCAGGTGATCCGGACCAATCTGATCTTCGCCTTCGGTATGATCTTCTTTAAGGCCGCATCCCTGCCGGATGCCTTTTCCAGGATCGGTGCCATGTTCCGCCTTTCCGGGAACGCTGCCGCATCCCCCATCGTAAAGGCCTGGACAGATCAGATGGGCATCTCGGGCCTGGCCGTATTTTTCCCTGCGCTGGTGCTCCTTGTGGTGACCGATATCCAGATCTACCGGAAGAAGAATCCGTTTGAACTGCTGAAAAAACTGCACCCTGCTCTGCGGTGGGTGCTTTACGCGGTATTGATCTATTTTATCATGTCCTCTTATGTGATCGAGGGAGAGGGCTTTGCATACGCAAGATTCTAAGGGATCTGCAACGAAGGAGATTCCGTTTTGAAAAAACCTGCACTTTTTTCATCGGAAAAGTTCATATTTGCCCTAAAATGTCTGGCGGTGGCGGGCATCTGTTGCGTCATCAACTTCTTCTTCAAAGGGGACGTGGAGAGCCTGACCAGAGCAACGCTCAGCGAGCTGTACGCAGACGGTCACCAGGATGTGCTGTTCATCGGCGCTTCCCACACCTACCGAAGCTATGACCCCGCAGCCATCGAAGCCGCAACGGGATTAAACGTCTATAATGCCGGCTCTGCGCTCCAGCAGATGCAGGGAACCTACTACCTGCTGCAGGAAGCTGTGGACACCGAAGGGGTAGACAACGTGGTGCTGGATATGACCTACACCATGCAGCTTCTGGAAGAAACGGGAGAGCGGCAGACCGTGATCCTGACGGATTACATGAAAAACCCCCTTCGCCGGGTGATCTATGCGGGCTCTGTCCTCGGAGCGGAGGGCGTTACCGGCACCATCTGGCCCTGCACCCACAACGGCGTTTTCAACCAGGAGAATCTGCGGCACCACCTGACGGGAGATTACAAAAGGGACTATTCTACCATCGAGTTTGGGGAAGAGGGCTACCACGGACAGGGCTATGTGCCGGATTATCTGACGGTGCCGGAGGACTTTACCTTCACCAGGGCCACGGAGATCGATCCAAATTACCCTATTTCCGATTTCACCATGAAATACTTGAAGAAGGTCATCGCCTACTGCAGAAAGCATGACATTCGCCTGATCCTGGCGGATCCCCCCATGCCCGACGGAACTTTGGTGACAGCGGGGCACTTCCAGGAGTATATTGATCGTGTGAGGAAAATTGCGGAGGAGAACGGTCTGGAGTACTGGGAATTCAACCTGGTACGGGACGGACTCCTGGATCTGGACCGGAACGATTTCTACGATGAGACCCACCTGAACATCAACGGCGCAGAGAAGTTCAGTGCGCTGATTTCGGACATTCTGGCGAGCGGAAATACGGATATTTTCTATGATACCTATGCGGAAAAGCTGGAAAAAAATCCGGATGGGACATTAGAATAAAATAGATCAAGAAGCAGAAAGGAGCATACACTATGAATATGGAAATTTTTCAAGGGATCCTGATTCCCTTTGTGGGAACCTCTCTCGGCGCAGCCATGGTCTTTTTCCTGAAAGATCAGATGTCAGAGATGCTGCAGAAGGTTCTGACGGGCTTTGCGGCGGGCGTCATGGTGGCGGCTTCCTTCTGGAGCCTTTTAAATCCTGCCATTGAAGCCAGCGAAGGCTATGGAAAACTGGCATTTTTGCCTGCGGCTGTCGGTTTCCTGATCGGTATTTTCTTCCTGCTGGTACTGGATGTGGTCACGCCCCATATGCACATGGACAGGCAAAGTGAGGGACCTTCCTCAGGCCTCAAACCCACCACAAAGCTGATCCTGGCCGTGACACTTCACAATATTCCGGAGGGTATGTCCGTCGGCGTGGTGTATGCAGGCTTTCTCTCCGGAAATATGGGCGTAACAAAGGCGGGAGCTCTCGCCCTCGCCCTTGGTATTGCGATTCAAAATTTCCCGGAGGGAGCCATCGTTTCCATGCCCCTTCGTGCGGAGGGAATGCCGAAGAGTCAGACCTTCTGGTTCGGCGTTCTCTCGGGTGTGGTAGAACCCATCGCAGCCGTGATCACTCTGTTCCTGGCAGGCTCCATCCTCCAGGTTATGCCCTATGCACTTGCCTTCGCAGCAGGTGCCATGATGTACGTGGTGGTGGAGGAACTGATCCCCGAGATGTCTCAGGGAAAGCACTCCAACAGCGGAACCATCGCCTTTGCGCTGGGATTCGTGGTAATGATGATCCTGGATGTGGCCCTGGGATGATCACTCGTCCTTGATGGAGAGAAGTGCAGCGATGAGCTTGTCGATCTCTTCCTGGGTCAGAACGGCCTGAGTATTGTCCAGATCCGCCAGGAAGCTGGCGAGGCTGTCGTACTCCTTTAAGTCATTCAGTGCACTTACCAGCCGGTCGATCTCCTCCTGAGAGAGCACCACATTGTGATCCGTACGGCTGACGGGAGTGAGCCCCGCGTTGTTCAGGGTATCGATCAGCTTGTCGATCTCGGGCTGTGTGAGCACGATCTGACTCTTCAGAATATCATCGGAAACATAATCCGTATTCCCGTAATCCTTCAAGGTGTTCAGTACTTCTACCAGGGTATCGATCTCCGGTTGCGTAAGCATCCTATGCATGATTAGCCTTCTCCTTTCAGCAAAACAGATCTGTTTTCCGTATCATTTCTGCCCGATTTTTCCAAAAAATCGAGATTTATTTCTCTGCTGATTATATCACAAAAAACCCCGAAAAAACATTATTTGCGCGTGATAACGGCCGTGATTTAAATAGTTTTCACACAACTTATGTTGACTTTTTTCAAAAATAAGATACGATAGGGGTGCAGGGGATGACACCCATAACAAAAAACGGTCTGTGCACAAAAATCTATATGTCGTTACAAGGGGGAGGACACCCATGGAAAAAAACATTATTGTAACGGATCCTGAAGGTAATGTAATTGGCAGCACCTACCCGAAAAGGGCGAAGGGACTGCTTCGTAGCGGCCGGGCCGTGGCGGAGGGTGCTGATTGCATTCGCCTCCTGTCTGCGGATCCTCCGGTCGCGGAAGTTCACTTTCTTATGGAGGATTATGATATGAGTCAGACAATCGGATTCAAAGCAAGAGAATTTCATTTTGATCCGTCCTGTGATGTTAACACCGGTTCCCGGCAGATCATCACTTTGAACGGCGAGAATATTGAATGTTTCGAGATCGGTGACGCAGAAGACGTCTTTGGTTGCGAGACCAAAATTCGTATGCAGAAAGATCTGGAAGCACACACGGACTATCTGTTTGCGTTTACCGCATGCAGTTCCTACACCGGCAGGGAGTCGGCAGCCAGCCAGGCGATCATCTATTACGGTGATCACGAAGAGGATGCCTTCACTTATCCCCTGGACCGCGTCGGCAAGTCCCTTTTCCAGCCCACTCTGTGCAAGAGATTCGGAGATGAGCTCCTGAGAGTCTTCGAGATCCCCTTCACCACTGAGCAGGCCGGTTCCTACACCATCGTCATTCGTGTGAAGGATATGGAGTTTCGCCTCTTCCCTGCAAAGCCCGCCGAGTCCTATGCGGAACTGGCTGACATTTCCTACGAGCAGTGGATGCAGGAAGAGCAGCATAAGTGGGTGGCACGCCTGGGCGCCATCGGTTCCAAGACCCAGGAAAGCCTCAGCGGTCTGGGCGATCAGCTGGGCGAGAGCCTGTCCGGCATGGGCGAGAAGATCACCAAGTTCGTGACCAACGCCGTTTCCACCGCAGGTGCAGCCGCTCAGAAGGCAGCCCAGAAGGCTTCCGAGAAGGCTGAAAGCTTCAAGGAGAAGGCAGAGAAAGCCGCAGATGCGGCAGATGCTACTGCCGAGACCCTGAAGGAGGAAGTGGATAAGGCCACCGACAGCGCAGCTGAGACGGCGCAGAAGATGGCGGACGACATTTCCGATGCGGTGAAAGAAGCCGCAGCTCCCGCTTCCGAAGCGGCTGAAGAGGCAGAGGTGATCATCGATTCCACCGCAGAACTGGTCAGCGACGGATCGGATGAAGCAAAAACCGAATAAGCATTGCTTGGCTCCGCGCATTCCGAAAGGGTGTGCGGAGCCCTTTTTTGTTGCGGCGCAGTTTCCATATTATCGTTGTGACGGCGCCGGGAAAATGATAAAATATCTGCGTATCATCTCTATATAAATAGGGTAGGAATATGCTTTTTAATTCACAGATCTTTGTCTTTTTATTCTTTCCCATCACGTTGCTGGGGTACTATGCCCTGCATCGTTTTGGCCGACATACTGCGGCCAAGGGCTGGTTGCTCTTGGCTTCTTTTGTGTTCTACGGATATCACCACGTTTCCTACCTGCTTCTCCTCCTGGGGAGCATTGCTATCAATTACCTGATCTATCTGGCGCTGGGAAAACTATCCTCGCAAAAAGCGCGCCTTTTTCTGTTTGTTCTGGGGCTCCTGGCCAATCTGGGGTCCATCGGATACTTCAAGTACTATAATTTCTTCGCCAAAAACATCAACACGATCCTGCCCGTATCCATCCCCTTGAAAAATATACTGCTCCCGCTGGGTATCAGCTTTTTTACCTTCCAGCAGGTATCCTTCCTGGTGGATTCCTATCGGAAAGAGGTGGGGACCTATCATCTGCTGGACTATGCCCTGTTCGTATCCTTCTTCCCCCAGCTGGTGGCAGGCCCCATCGTTCTGCACAATCATCTGATCCCCCAGTTTTCGGAGGAAGAGCGCTTCCACATCGATACGGACCGCTTTGCTGCAGGCCTGCGGTACTTTATCCTGGGCCTTGCAAAAAAACAGCTCATCGCAGACCGCTTCGGCGCCGTGGCAGACTTGGGCTACGCCTCCCCGGAGGCCTTCGACTCCCCGGCCATTGCGCTGGTGATCCTGGCCTACACCCTGCAGATCTACTATGATTTCAGCGGATACAGCGATATGGCCATCGGCCTGGGAAAAATGCTGGGTTTCGACCTGCCCGTCAATTTCGACTCCCCATACAAGGCTGCGACCATCGCCGAGTTCTGGAAAAAATGGCACATGACCATGACCGGATTTTTCACCAAATATCTGTATATCCCTCTGGGGGGTAGCAGAAAGGGGAAGATCCGGACCTACATCAATACGTTGTTTGTCTTTGCCGTCAGTGGCCTCTGGCATGGCGCGGCCTGGAGCTTCGTTTTCTGGGGAGCCCTCCATGGCGCGGCACTGGTATTCCACCGGATGATCGCAGAGCCCATTAAAAAAGTGCCAAAATGGATCACGAGACTCTGTACCTTCCTTTTCGTGAACCTGGCCTGGGTCTTTTTCCGGGCGGAAGGCTTCCGGCAGGCAAAAACGGTACTCCTGCAGCTCCTGCGGGGCGGCTTTGGAGGGAAGACCGGCGGCATCTGGGACAGACTCCTTCCCGCGTTCTTCGGAAGTTCCACGGATCAGTTGCTTGTGAACTTCCCGGAACTGGCGGACGGATATGCTTTCTTTGTATCGTTGACCGCATTGGTCGCCATTGTCCTCATCCTGATCTACACCTTTGTGGGGCGTTCCACCCACGAGATCGTAGCGGAGGGAAAGGCCAAATCAGGCACCGGAATCCTCTACGGACTGCTGTTTGCCGTGACTTTACTTGCACTCATGAAGGTATCCACCTTCCTGTATTTCAATTTCTAGAAGGGACTGTCTGAAGCGGCAGTCAGTAACATGTGATGAAGAGATTTTTACTGGAAATCTTAATAACAACATCCGTTACCCTAATTGCGGCGGGACTCTTCGTGTACCGGACAGATCCTTTTTTCCTGTTCCGTGGACCTGCAGAAGGAGAGAGCGTTTACCTCTACAGCCAGGTGTACCAGACCCCCGGCGCTGCGGAGCACTTTTCCTATGATTACGCCATCGTGGGAACCAGCATGACGGAAAATATGAGGGCGTCCTGGTTCAAAAACAATATGGGCCCCTTTGCCCTTCTCGGAAAGCAGGGAGCCACCGATCACCGCACGGCAAAGTTTTCCTACGCAGGCGCCCATCTGAAGGACATCAGCTATGTGCTGGACCGGATCTTTGAAAGTGAGAATCAGGTGGCGATGATCTGCATCGACCTGGAGGATTACCAGCTGGTGGGAGATCCGGAGCAAACCTACACCGAGTGGCCTGACTACATTTATGAGCCGGTCTGGTGGAAAGAAACCCAGTATCTGTGGAATGAGGATGTGCTCTGGGCCGGCCTTGGCAGGACCCTGGAGACCGTAACGGGGCGGATCCCGGATCCGGACGATTTCTACACCTGGGAGGATCCTTCCTATTTTTCCGAGGAAAATGCCAAGCGCAGCTACCGCGAAAACCTGGCGCAGATGCAGCGGAACATGGAGATTGACGGGAAGACGTCCTTCCCCGCAGAGGACGGGATCTCGAACTGCCTGGACAACATCGCGCTGATCGAGGATACCATTGCCGCCCACCCGGAGACGAAGTTCTATTTCTTTTATCCGCCTTACAGCATCCTGTACTGGGAGCGGCAGGAGGAGTGCGGCCGGACGGACAACATTATCAATGTATACAAAGCTGCTGCGGAAAAGCTCCTGCAGTACTCCAATGTGCAGTTCTACTCCTTCCAGTGGGATGAGGAATACATCACGGATCTGTCCCAGTACCGGGACGAGGCTCATCATACTCCCATCGGAAACTGGTATGTGTTCCAGACCATGTTCGGCACCTATTCCGTTCCGGGGAGAGGTCTTTCTTCCTATTGGGATCCTTCCATGATGGAGGAGCAGCTTTACCTGGATGCGCAGCACGGTACCTGGCTGTTTGACGCTGATTCCGTGGAAGAGTACTACCGAGATCTGGCCGAGAAAGTAAAGAGCTATCCCTACGAAACCCTTTGGAAAGAATCGTCCGGAAACTGAACCGAACGATTTTTAGAAAAAAAAAAAACGAAAATCATCCCAAAATGCTTGCAAAAATCCGCTGATTGGGCTACAAGAAACTTACAACAGGAAACGGAGGATTTCTATGGAATTATGGGATCTTTACGATAGAGACGGCAATCTGACCGGGAAAACCTGGGACCGCGCGGACGAGCGACGGATTCCGGATGGATACTACCACATGGTCTGTGATATCCTGGTGCGCCATAAGGACGGAGATTTCCTGCTGATGCAGCGGGATTTCAATAAAGAGCCCTACCCCGGCAGATACGAAGCCAGTGCAGGCGGCAGCGCCCTGGCAGGAGAGGATCCGTTAACCTGCGCAAAACGTGAGCTTCTGGAGGAAACCGGCATCAGTTCCGACTCCTACGAACTGATCAGCCACACCTTCAGCGATAAAAGCAATGCCATGTTTTACTCCTACCTGACCGAGGTGGACTGCGACAAGGATTGCATCGTGCTGCAGGAAGGAGAAACCATTGCCTATAAATGGGTGAGTCTGCAGGAGATGCTGGAACATATCAAATCCGACGAGGGGATTGCCTCTCACAATCGCAGGTACGAGCCCTATTACCGTCGTTTTCTGAAGAATGGGGAAGACCCTTTCGCATAAGAAGGATACACGGGCGATGAGAAAACACGCACACCGTCAAAAAACAAGCTATATCTTGATCATTCTGGTCGTGATCTTTGTTTGCTTTACCATGAACTATTTGAGTTATCAGGCAGAATACCGGAGTTTTTCTGCCTCCGATTTTTCCGGTGACTGGTTCGCAGACGGATCGAATTTTAATCTGAATGCCATCTCAACGCGCGATTTCGGAGGTTCCGTCGTTCTCACCAAAACCCTTCCGGAAGAGATCCGATATAACGATGCGCTCTGTTTTATGAGCACGAACAGCTTTTTTGACATCTATATCGGGGAAGACAGGGTATACACCTACAGCCAGCCCGTCAATTTTACCGGCTATGGCTACGGATCGGCGTATCACTCCGTGAACCTTTCTCCCGAACAGGCAGGAAAAACCATCCGGATCGAAATGTCCGGTCCTGCTCATTCCAATATCAGCGGAAGGATCCGTATGCTCTCGATTGAGAGCTCACAAGAGTATTTCGCAAGACTGGCAAGAGGCAAGTTGATGTCCTATATCATTTCGGTAGGCATCGCCTTAATCGGGATACTGATCCTGCTCTTCAGACTGATCGCGCCGAAAACAGGCAATGCGATCAATACCATTGCGCTTGGGATTACGGCTGTTATTTCTGGCTTATGGACGGCACTGGATACGGGATTTACGCGGCTTGTGATGAATTCCATCATCTCTTCGAGGTCTTTGACCTACCTCTGCATGCACATTTGCTTTCTTCCCCTGGTATTGTTCATCTATTCCATTACAAAGGGGCAAAAAAAGGTCCTGAAATGGGCTGCATGCGTCATTTCGGCAGTGTACTATGCTGTGATCCTGATCGCCCGCTTTGGGTTTGGCCGGGACATGGCGTCCAATGCCATGATCAAATGTTTTTTTGTCTACGGACTTCTGATGCTGGCTCTGCTGATCCTCATGATGTATGACGATTACAAACACTTTACGAAAAACGGCTTCAAACGGAGTTCCGGTTTCTTTTTGCTCGGTACCGTCACGGCGGTCGTTTGTATCGTTGCCGACTGTATCATCTATGCCTGCGGCGTCAGAAGCATTTCCGGATACGCTTCCTTTTCCCGGGTCGGATGCTTTGTATTTTTCCTGAATACGGGAATCGAGGTGGTACGGATCTGGGCAAAGGAATATGCTTCCCTCAAAGAATCCGGGTTTGAGGATGCCCTTACCGGCGTGGGGAACAGAAGAGCCTGTGCCGACTTTGAAGAAGGGAACAAGGACCGGTATCCTTACGGCTTTATCATGTGTGACATCAATGCTCTGAAACGGGAAAACGACGATAAAGGGCATGCATCCGGCGACAGGCTCATCAGAACGGTTGCCGGTAAGCTGGTGAACGCATTCGGAGCGCAGTACGTCTTCCGCGTGGGAGGCGACGAGTTTATCGCTTATTCCTTTGAGGAAACGGAAGACAGGTTCCTGGAAAAACTGGAACAGATCCGGACGCAGTTATCCGAAAAGGATGCATCCGCCTCCGTGGGCGGCGTCTTTGTATCCGATGGAACCCGGGATCAAAACGAAGTAAAAACCGCGGCAGAGAAGCTCATGTACGCTGAGAAAGAGCGCTACTATACCACCCACAACGACCGGAGACGGTAATTTGTCTTGGCCGATTCGGGTTCAGATGTAGCAATGTTTGAGGAGATTATGAAAAGAGACGAATTTTGTAAGGGGTATACCTGGGGATTTTTCAGCAGGAATAAGGATCTGCTGCGTCCCGAAGCAGAAAGTTCCATGAGGCGTCTGGCCTCCAACGGCTTAAACTGGATCTGCATTCCGGTGAACGGATGGCAGGAGACCTTTCACAGTGTAAATATTTTCTCCGCCTACGGTCTGACACAGACCGACGAGGAAATCAAACATGCCGTGAATCTGGCCCATTCCCTGGGGTTAAAGGTCTGCCTCAAGCCCATGGTCAACTGCATGGACCACGCATGGCGGGCAAAGATCGACTTTCCCACCGAGAGAGGCTGCAACTACTGGGAGCAGTGGTTCGGTTCCTACAAGCGCTTTTTGCTCTACTATGCGCAGATGGCGGAAGAGTTGGGATGCGAGATGCTCTGCACCGGCTGCGAAATGGCCGGCATGGATAAACAGGCGGATTACTGCGTCGATGTGATCGAGCAGGTTCGTAAGGTTTATCATGGATTGCTGATGCATAACATCAACCACGGAGATGAACTTTGCTCCAAGTGGCTGTCTGCGGTAGACATCATTGGCATCAGCGCATATTACCCTGTTTCCGATAAAAAGCACCGGGATATCGACACCATGCGCGCCCGGTGGAAGAAGGTCGTTACAGTCCTGGAAAAATGCCACAAGAAGTACGACCGGCCCATTATGTTTGCAGAGATCGGCGTGCGAAACGAGCGAGGATGCTCGGCATATCCCTGGGATTTCCTCAATCGTGAGGAGGAGCCCTCGGACGAGCAGGAGCAGTCGGATTTCTATGAATCCGCTATGGAAGCAACCTGGGATCTGGACTGGTTCATGGGTTACTTCTGGTGGGATTGGAAGGCAATCCTTCCCCCGGAAGAAGAAGCACACAAGAACAAGGATTTCACGGTCTACGGAAAGCTGGCGGAGCAGACATTGAAAAAATGGTACACCCGGACCTGATCTAGAGCCCGGGCTTTACAGGCATCTACTGCGGGATTATTCCGAGCAGGTGCCTTTTTCATATGGGAGGAAAAAATGGCATCAAGCAAAGAATATCTGGAGTTTATCTTAGAGCAGCTTTCCCCCTTGGAGGACATCACCTACAAGGCCATGATGGGAGAGTATATCCTGTATTTTCGCGGGAAGATCGTGGGCGGGATCTATGATGATCGCTTTCTGGTAAAGAATGTGAAATCCGCTGAGGAGCTGATGCCGGATGCACCCCTGGAACTCCCCTATGAGGGTGCAAAGGAAATGCTTCTGGTGGAAGACGTGGACAACCGGGCATTCCTGACTGAGCTCCTAGAAGCTATGTACCCGGAACTGCCCGCGCCGAAGAAAAAAAAGTAAGGAAAGAGAAAAAATAAATGATCATACGAGAATATTCTGAGCAGGATTTACCGTTTATCATCGCTATTTGGAACAAGGTTGTTGAAGATGGCATTGCGTATCCACAGGAAGATACTTTAGATATGAACACCGGTGCTGATTTCTTTGCTTCTCAGAGCTTTACCGGGGTAGCGGAAGAAGATGGAACGATATATGGTCTGTACATCCTTCATCCCAATAATGTCGGAAGGTGCGGGCATATTTGTAATGCCAGCTATGCCGTCCGATCCGATGCAAGAGGCAGACATATCGGAGAACAGTTGGTATTAGATTGCCTGAAGAAGGGAAAAGAATTAGGATTTAGAATTTTACAATTCAACGCAGTCGTTGAGAGTAATGTTCACGCCCGGCATCTCTACGAAAGGCTGGGATTTATTCAGCTTGGTACGATCCCCGGAGGCTTTCGGATGAAGGATGGACATTACGAAAACATCTGTCCGTATTATCATGAGTTATAGGGCAGATTCCGGCTTGCAGAGGGGGTTATATGAAAAAACTTATAACATTAATTTGTTGCGTCGTAACATGTTTGTTTGTGATGACAGGCTGTACTGGAAAACCCTTGCCAGATATGCCAAGTGATGCAATTGGATTCAACATGGGGACATTTCACGACACTGAACATGATGATGCATTGTTTGGTTCAATTGAATATGACGGCAGAACTTATATTTCGTATGGCACAACAAATAATAAATTCAAGAACAGCGACATCGAGTCGTGCATAGGTTATATCATACAAAATGCGAATAGCTCGGCCGTCAATGATCCAAACAATACAAACCGGAGAATCTATACACTATCCGAAGATCCTGAGCATAATTATTTAATGGACTTTGACGATTCGATAAAACTAATGAACCAACCTACTTTTTTAGGGCAATTGATACAAATGGGGAAATAATAGACACTCCTACTTACATTGATCCCCTTGGTTATGAGTTTTGGGGAGATCAATAAATTAGTATTTATGGAGAAAAAACAATTTTTGAAGAATGGGTGTATTTGAGTTAGGTGCAGATTCGGTATTTGATGTTAAAGAGTCGGAAACTTTTATAGCCGAAGCGAATGATTCGTTTTCCGGATATTATGAAAAAGAGCACTTCAATCACGATTGGGCTTACAGAAACTATCCGGCGGGAAGATATGTGATCATAGTTTATCAGATCCATTCTCTTTATCAGGACGGAAAGCAGATATGGATCAACAGGCATTTCATAAATGAGGTCGGAAGATTTTCAAGATACCGTACCCCTTGCTTTGTGATAATATCTGATCAGGTAAGAGATTATATGATACCAAGCTGGGGGCGGAGACTTTCGACCCACACGATCCAGAATGATAAGGCTCCCCTTCAAGCCGGGATTCATACCCTTGAAGAGGCAAAGCAGTTTGCGATCGCCCATTCCGTCGATGGACGTAGAACCGCCGTAATGGAATGGTATGAAGACTATAATATGTTCTGATCTTTTGCAGGATTTTGCGAAAACCCCATTTTAACATTAATGTGAATAAAAACACATATCGAAACTTGTGGAGCGGCTAATGAAGACGAGTACAAAGTTGATTATCGCCGGTGCGACTGTTGGAATCGTTGTTGCCGGTGCTCTCATAGCAAAACATTTTATCCAGGTAGACAAAGAAAACCATTCAGTACAGATCATTGGCGGAGCTGATGGCCCGACATCTGTGTTCCTTGCGGGAAAGATTCCCGGTGATAGGAAGCAGGCTGAGTATACATCTATTTCCATGGAAGAAGCGAAGGAAGTGTTTGCTGCGCCCGGGAATTACATCATTCTGGATGTCCGCAGAGCAGATGAATTTTCCGAAGGACATATTCCCGGTGCTATCAATGTTGCAAATGAGGATATCGGCGATGAACAGCCTGCAGAACTTCCCGACCTTGATCAGGTTATCTTTGTGTACTGCAGGAGCGGCCGTAGAAGCAAGGAAGCATCATCTAAACTTGCTGCCCTCGGATATACGAACATTTATGAATTTGGCGGTATTTTGGACTGGGATGGAGAGATAGAAAAGTGACGATTGAGGTATTATTGGAACTGATCGAAAAGATTTCTTCTTCAGAAGGACTCTTCGTCTGGAAAGGGCCGGACGATGCAAGGTAAAAACAGTTAAATAAATCTATGGAAAGAACCGGGCCGGGCGGCAGAAAGCCCCCATCCGCAAGAAAGGACCTATGCTGGAAAATCAACACAATGAAACACCCAGAGCCTACATCGTAGGCTTGCGGACAACACAAACAGAAGAGCGCTTCCGTAGCTCCGTGGACGAGTGCGCCACACTGGCGGAAGCCGCAGGATATGAGGTAGTCTGGATCTTTACCCAGAACCTTCCCTCCGTCCACAAGGCAACCTATGTGGGAGAGGGCAAGATCGAGGAAATCCGGGATACGCTGGAAAATGTCCCCGCGGATGCCGTGATCTTTGACGACACCCTGACCCCCATGCAGATCCGCAACATCGGAAAGATCCTGGATACCGTCGTTCTAGACAGGACCGGCCTCATCCTGGACATTTTTTCCGACAGAGCCCAGACCAGAGAAGCGAAACTCCAGGTGGAGAGTGCAAAACTCCAGTATATGCTGCCCAGACTGGCGGGACTGCGCCAGAACCTGGACCGTCAGGGCGGTAACTCCGGTGCCCGCAGTAGCCGTGGTGCCGGTGAGAAGCAGATCGAGCTGGACCGCAGACACATCGAGCACCGCATGACCATCCTCCGGAAGGAGCTGGCCCAGGTAAAGCAGGAGCGCGAAACTCAGAGAAATCGCAGGCTCCGGACGGGTGAGTACCTGGTGGCCCTGGTGGGTTACACCAACGCCGGGAAATCCACCCTGATGAACGACCTGCTCCAATACTACGGAGACGGGAAATCCAAGGAAAAGACGGTGTTTGAGCAGGATATGCTCTTTGCCACCCTGGATACAACCATCCGGCGCATTTCACCCAAGGGCGGCCGTTCCTTCCTGATCAGTGACACCGTTGGATTTATCTCCGCACTGCCCACTGCCCTGGTAGAAGCCTTCCACTCCACCCTGGAGGAGGCCGTCTACGCGGACCTTCTGATCCAGGTAGTGGACTACAGCGACGAGGATCACGCCTTCCAGGAGGAGATCACCGCCAAGACCCTGAAGGAGATCGGGGCCGGGAACATTCCCATGATCACGGTCTACAACAAGATGGATCTCTACCGGGAAAAGCAACAGGGGCTGGCAGATAATGTGATCATCCCGCCTTTCCCCCAGGCAAAAGAGGATCGTGTATACACCGTTTTGAAGGATAAGGGCGCAGGCCCGGAAATCGTAGAGAAAAGCCTGCAGGAGCTCATCGGCCTCATCGAGAGCAAGCGTTCCGCAGAAGAAGAACTTCACACTTTCCACATTCCCTATGCACAGACAGGGGATCTGCATAAGTTGAAGGAACTGGGCCTCCCTGTGAGTGAGCAGTATCTGGAGGATTATATCGAGCTGCAGATCCGGATTCGGAAGGAGCTGTGCGAAGAATTCCGGGAATACGAAGCATAAGCAGTTTGTTTTGAGTTATGTAAACTAAATGCCGGGCCTTTCAAAATGAGGGGTCCGGCATGATTTATGCTATAATCTATGTATAACCTGTTTTGCCAACCGGGAGGCCAACTATGAGCAACGAAATTCACCGCAAAGAACTAACAGATATGGAATGGGCTACCATTGAGACCCTCATCCCCCTCCTGCATAAAGAAAAAGAATGGGAAATCTCATCCTTCCGCGGGAAGAAATGCCTCTGGGAGCGTGAGGAGGATCAACCCTTTGTGCCGGAGGAAGCCGTCGCCGCACTTTACGAAGCATCCAAAGAGGTGAATCTCCCTGCAGAAAGTGCTGCTTTTCTGGCAGAATTGTACCGGGAGTTTTGCGAAAAAGTGTAATAAACAGATACTTATACAATCACAGTCTGTGCCTTTGTCCCTGCTGTCCACGATACAGAAAATGCATCCCCATACCGGTTGTTGGTAGTTTTGTTATTGCTGTAGGTGATGGTGCCGGTGTTGGCTGTCCACACAGCTGTAAAGGTCACCGTTCCGCTGGTTGAACGCAGGTTCTTATACGACGTATCCTTTCTGCCGGATACACTTGTCGCATTTGATGTAGTGCTGCCAAAATAGTGAAGGCAACTATCCATTCCCGTGATAGTCCACCCGGCGAAGGTATATCC
>JAEEGH010006329.1_pt1 | contig 29074 bp, 18 predicted proteins | sample 9134181 | NCBI WGS metagenome assembly JAEEGH01 (sample SAMN16246544, study PRJNA631951) | gut metagenome | biome: gut microbiome; feature: rumen; material: DP-attached | host: Bos | place: Iran: Karaj | collected 2018-10 | reverse complement strand
TGGACTCGTATCATTTGCATGGGCGGGATTTGGTGCCGTATTTGGCCCGATTATGCTCCTGTCGCTGTATTGGAAGCGCACCAACAAATATGGCGCGATAGCCGGCATGATCGCCGGAGGAGCTATGGTCTTTGTATGGAAGTATCTCGTGAGACCCATGGGAGGTGTGTGGAATCTCTACGAGCTTGCTCCCGCATTCCTTGTGGCCATAATTGTGATCGTTGTAGTCAGCCTCCTGACAAAAGAGCCTGAGCAGACCATCATAGACGAATTCGACCACGTCTCAAAGATGTCCTGATAAAAACTGCAGGAGATTGCTGAAGATTATTTTTTTCCTGCTTTTTTCAAGGCTGTGAATAAAGCATCGTATACTGTTCCGCCGCTGACAGCCTGGAGGTCATCCTCCGAAATCTCCATTTTTCTGATGGCTTCGGCTGCCTCGGCGAGAGAAAGATCGTATCCGTGATCCTTTGCCTCTTTTACTAACTGTTCTGGACTATACATAGCTAAAAACTCCTTCCTGTAAAAGGATTGTTCCTTTTATGCTATATTATACGAAATACTTTTGAGGATGGCAGAGATTTTATAAAAATTTAAAGGTTTACAAAAAATGACCGCTCAGACGAGCGGTCATTTGATCTTCCAGTTATAATCAATTATTTCTTGTTAACTGTGTCCTTTAAAGCCTTGCCTGCCTTGAACTTAGGAACTGTAGCTGCAGGAATCTTGATAGCTTCGCCGGTCTGAGGATTCTTACCAGTTCTGGCTGCTCTCTTGGAAACTTCGAATGTACCAAAGCCAACCAGCTGAACTTTACCTTTCTTCTTGAGCTCCTTTGAAACAACTGTTACAAAAGCCTCAACTGACTTGCCAGCGTCCTTCTTGGAAAGACCGGTCTCTTTTGCGATTGCATCGATAAGTTCTGTCTTGTTCATTATAAATTCCCCTCTCGATTTTTTTATATTTTTTTGTGACAAAAATCACTTCACGTACTATTGTAAGCGTGATTGCGCATAAATACAAGGGTTTTTCGTTATTCTCTTTTTAATTTCGTTAATATATAATGATTACAAAGGGAAATTTTGAGTATTGACATCAAGAAGGGGGTCAGTGTTATGGAAGATATTTTTTCAACCATTATGAGTGTGCTTGTCTGGTTGGTCATATTAGGTCTGGTACTGCGCAGAGCGAAAAAGACAAAGGGCTCAATATTCGCGCCCACCTCACAAACAGGGCCATCTGCAATGGCCGGGAGCCAGGGCAGCTCATCAGCCATGTCGGGAAGCCAGAGAGATATGGACTACGCCACAAAGGCTAAAAACGAGTCCTCCGCCATGGGGTGGAGCAGGAGAGAATCCTCATCCATGCCCAAAGGCCAGAAGAAGCAGGGCAAGTACGTAACCTATAACAAAAAGAGCTTTTTCAATGACTCAGGTGCACAGCCCCACAGGCACGAGACCAAAAAGTACAAATCCATGGCTGATGCATCAAGTCTTCCTCCTGGATACATACTGCTGAACGGTGAACCTGTCCGGGTCGCAGATCTGGAAGGGAAATAAGATCAGGCAGTTCCTGATGTCGTTTGTGCTATATTATATGAAACGTGCGCCCGCCTGGCGCATAAAAAACGAGCCCACGCTTTCGCATGGGCTCGTCATATTTTTTGATTAAAGGTCAAAGCTGCCGGTAACATCATTGTTAACAACATAGTAAGCTTTACCTTCTTCCGGCTTAACATAGATGTCAAGGTTCTTGATGTCCTTGCCGCCGAAAGCCTTCTTGGCTGTGGCGATGAGTTCTTCATCATTTATAGCCTTGTCACCAAACTGAAGCTCGATCTTGGTTGTAACCTTAGCTGCCATTTTAATTCCTCCCTCTTATAATTTCATTTATAGCATTATACTCTTTTTATCCAAAAAGTAAAACACTTTTTTCAATCCTCCTGACCGTTGCCTGTGAGAAACGTTACAATTCAGTTGCCATCCAGGCCATTCAGTACAGATATAAACCCATCTGCTCACTCCGGCTGTGTCGTGGTTTATCATAATTCGCATCTGGGTTTATATCTGTACTGACAGGCCTGGCTGGCAACTGAATTGTAACCAAAAAGCGCCCGGTCACTGGCCTTCACTGAGTATCTCGATCATCTCGCGGACCATCTCTTCGTCCTTCAGACGGAAAAGGAATTCAACTCTTCGGGACGCTTCCATATCCACTTTCCCATCTTCATCATAGACAGGTTTGGCGTAGGAACAGCCTGTGGCGGAAACCAGTTTCCTCATCTCCTCGAGCTGGTCTTTGGAAAGGACCTCACTCTTGTCTCCCAGGCAGTAGGATGCCACAGCCAGGGCTCTCTTTTGCGACAGCTGCAGGTTGAAGATGTAGGTTCCTTCAGTATCTGTGTGACCCTCGATAATGATCTCGGAGATGTTGTCCCTGTACTTGGAGCTTAAAAGTACGTCCACGTATCTGGGGAGGAACTCCGACAGGAATTCTTCTCCGGTGGGCTTAAGCTCAGCCTTGTTATAGTCAAAAAGTATGCTGGCATCGAAGGTTATGGCGCCGGTCTTGTCATCCACGGAAACCTTGAGGTTGGAGTTCTCAAACTCCTTGCTCAGAGCCTGTACCAATTCTGCCCTGACGCCTATGATGTCATCCAGCTTCTGCTGCTGTTCGCTCATTAGAGCTTCCAACTTGTTCAAAAGTTCATGCTGTTCCTTCAGGGTCTTTTCCTGAATGGCTATCTTCTCGCCCTGCTCAGCCAGGGCCTCCTCCTGGGCGTTGAGCTGCTCAGCCTGCTGTGATACGATCTCCCGCTCCTTGTCCAGCTCCTCTGCCTTTACCGAGAGCTCCTGCTCCTTACCGGTGAGCTCGGTCTGTTTCTCATCATAATCCATCTTGGCATGAAGCATGGTAAAAGAGATAATGAGAACGAAAGTCAGCAAAAGACCTGCCATCATATCCGAGTAGGACAGCCAGTATGTAGTTTCTTCGTCGTGTCGTCTCCTGTGTCTCATGGCTATTTTCCTCAATTATTCTTTTTTACCGAGTGCTCAAGGGCATCCATGTACTGCCTTGTGCCCTCTAAGATCTTCTTGCTGGATTCGCTCTGCTTTCTGATGCTCTCTGCCTGGGCCTGCACCTGGGTTTCCAGAGAGTGCACTTCCTTGGCGTAGCGGCCAAGAGCCTCGGCGACATCCTTCATCTGGTCTGCCACCTTGTTAACACTCTCGACAGTGGCGACATTCTTGTCATAAATCTCTTTAAGATTCTGCTCGTTGTTCTCCTGAAGGGCAAGGCTCTGGTTAACCACCTTGGACAGATTGGTAAAAGAGCTGCCAAGAGATGTGTTCAGTTCTGTGATAAAGACGTCCACGATCCTGTTGAGCTGATCCATCTGATTCCTTGTGGTCATCTTGGCAAAGCGGTCGAGGGTCGCATCAAAATGATCAAACTCAGGCTGCAGGATAAGACGCAGCTGCTGCCCCAGCTCGTTGGCCACGGTATCGGCCAGAGAGAGGATGGCTTCAGTCTGCTGCTTCTGCATCTGCATCAGCCTGTTGACGCCCTCGTTGGTGGTATCGGGCATTACATATTTCTTGTAGGAAGTGATGAACATCCTCACTGCACCCTCGGCGTCATCAAGTCTTTTCTTATAGACGTAGTTAAATACCAGGGAAAAGACCATGCCGTATATGGAAGTGTGGAAAGCCACCTTGATGCCTGCCATCAGCGGTTCGATACTCCTGGTTATCTCGGCGGTGGTACCTGTGTTGAAGCTCTGAAGGCCCAGTGACAGCCCCACAAAAGTGCCCAGGATTCCAAGACCTGTCATGACTCCGGCCACCTGGTTCAGTCTCTCCCTGTGGATGGCACTGTCGATAAGGTCATAGCCTATGTAATCAGCGATGTCGCACTTGTAGTACTCCTCGTCGCAGTAGGACATGCGCTCAAGCTCATAGTTGTAGTCCCTGTACTGCTTTACCAGGCGCTTGTCCTCAAAGAGCTCGTCCTTGTCCTTCTGATATTTATCAAAAAGAAATTCATGTGAGTGCATGGCGTCATTCTCAATCTTCTCGGTGACCCGGATCAGGTCGGCCGTCATGGCTGACACCGGCAGAAGGCTGCCGAAGACGCAGGCTGCCAGAATGGCGGCCACTATGATGAACATCGTGACATTCACTATGAGGTTGGTCAGGCTTCCTGCCTGGTTTTTTGAAAAGAACTGCAGGTAGACGCAGACTGCGCTCAGGCCAATGTACGTGATCAGTAACAGAATCTCATAACCTCTTTTTCTACTCATTTTAAACTTCTCTCCTCCATTAGGAACTCCGGCAAAACCAATCTGCCTGTTTCCCTTATTTCGAAATACCGTTACGAATAATTATAGCAGAAATAGAAGTCAAAAGAACCCCCCTTGGCTTTAGGGATAATACCTTATTTTTTTCTAAAATTTCGGTTATAGCAATAGCGCTGAGGTGTTTTTAGGGATATATTAATGGTATGACAGTCATGGACAAAAGTCCGCGACAAATAAAGATCCGGAGGTGCATATGAATAAAAGAATCTTCAGAATTTTGCTGGTATTTTTCCTGGCATTCTCCACCATCAGCGTAACGGCTGCGGTGACAAAAGGCGGCAGTAGCGTGTCTTTTGCAGCCAGCAGTTACACAATCAAGTATGTGCTGAATGGCGGGACCAACAACAAGAGTAACCCCTCAAAGTATAAGAGTTCCAAAGCAGTTACTCTTAAATCACCCACAAAAAAGGGCTATACTTTCGTCGGGTGGTACACTGACAAGGCATTCAAAAAACCGATCACTAAGATCAATAAAGGCAGCACCGGTAAGAAGACAGTTTACGCCAGATGGACCCGCAATAAGTACAGCATTGTATTTAAGGGAAATAACGCTACATCCGGTTCAATGAAAAAAATTACGAACGTTAAGTATGGCAAGTCAGTGACCCTTACTGCCAATGCATTTAAAAAAGAAGGATGCACGTTCAACGGCTGGAACACCAAGGCAGACGGATCCGGCACCGCCTACGCCAACAAGGCATCAGTGAAGAATCTGACCGCCAAGAATAACGGTAAAGTCACATTGTACGCCCAGTGGGTATACAAATTCAAACCCGATAGCTACAACGTGAAGCCCAATGACGGAAAAGACGATACTGAAGGCATAAACCAGGCCATCGAAGACGCTTCGGAAAGAGCAACAGCAAGTGGCGGAAGAGCCGTTGTCAACCTGGCTTCCGGTATTTATGATGTAACGATCAACGAGAATGAGACCTGTGCCATCAAGATGCGGAGCAATGTTGAGCTCAAGATGAAGAGCGGTACAACCATCAGGGTTAAGAAGAAATCAGTTTCCACCGATTGCAGTGTAATAGGTTTCTTTGGAGCTTACGAGGGACCGATAGTCAACGCAACTGTGTCCGGAGGTAAGCTTATAGGCACCGGCAAGATCAGCAGTTCAGGTGATATTTACGGCATATGGACCAAGTACTCCAAGAATATCACAATATCTGGCATGGAGATAAAAAATAACGAGTGCGACGGCATTTACCTCTCTCCCCAGCAGATGTACGGCGGCGGCACGCAGGGCAATTATGGCATCAACATACTAAACTGTAAGATCCATGACAACTGCAGGACAAACGTATCCATTGTCGACGCAGACAAGGTAACCATCAAGAACTGCAAAATCTATAGCCCCGGCGATGAATCTCCAAGCGCCTGCATCAACATCGAGCCCAATCGCCACGATGCCAGCGGAGACAAAAAGTGCAAGGATATACTCATCGAGAACTGCACTCTGGATACAGGACATTCCGGTGACAACTGGGATTACCTTGCTTTCCAGGCCTACGACAATACACAGGGCCGCCACACAGTTGCAGAGAACGTAAGATTTAACCACTGCACCATTAAGGGCGTCTTTAACAACTATGATGGAAAAAATGTTGTTGTCAAAGATACAACGATTGAAGGCACCAAGTACGGAATAGACTAAGTTTGATACTGATGATCAGACACATAAAAAGAGAAGTAATCAGCTTTTAACAGCTATTACTTCTCTTTTTTCATGGGCTTATTGTTTCACTGCCCTTATTTTCCCCTATATGTGATGAGAGGGTCAAAGCAGTCCTTTTTCCTTTGCCACCTTATAGATAAAATCATATACAGTTCCGCCGGTCACTTCACCGAGATCATCATCTGAAAGCTCGACGCATCCAAGTGCCTTCTGAGCTTCCTCCATGGATATCTCAATCCCGTACTTCTTTGCCTCTCTGATAAACTGTTCTGCGCTGATCATATCTGAAAATCTCCTTTCGATTAATTCTTGTATCAGATACACGGGACCGAAAAACGATCCCGCATCTTTTGCTCTGCTATCCTTTTATACGAACTATATTCTTTGGTGGCAGCAATCCGGTAAAAACTTTTTTTCAAATTGTGTCTGATGGCAGTCTGATCGGCTTTTCTTTATATACAGGTCATGACTGCCTTTACTATAAAGTTACCGTTTTCCTGGGTGAAGGACGCCACTCCTCCATATTTCTCCGCGATGGATTTTATCTGTGAGGTACCGATGCCGCTGCGAACTTCCCTGGTGCTGACCGGCAGCCCATCCTGGCCAAAGCTGGTGGGGACAGAATAAGGATTCTGGGTAAAGAGCTTTAACTTTCGGCCGTCATATATGATCTCGATCCTGACCTTTCTTTTCCCTTCCTCTATATGCGCCTGAGCTTCCACCGCATTCTCCAGAGCGTTGGCAACAAGGGATGTCAGGTCTGTCTCTTCCATAGGAATGCGCTCCGGTACCATAGCCTTGGCCCTGAGCTTAAAGCCCAGCTTCTGGCACTGCGAAGCATAAATGGATAAAAGCTCGTTCACAATTGTATTTTCGCAAAAAGATACTGCAGTAATGTTCTCCAGCATGGAATCAAATTCAGTGAGATAGGATGCTGCGTTCTCGTATTCACCATTCTGTATGAATCCCGCAAGGACCCTGTTAAAATGCCGGATGTCGTGCTTGTACTTCCTCAATGTCTTTTCATTGCTCTCATATATGGCGAGCTGCTTCTGAAGGCGCTGGTTGCGTTCTTCACGGTAAACTGCGAGCTTTTCCTCAGATATCTTTTTATCGATCTGATAAGCCGTCAGCTCATATTCGATGACCATGGAGGCCATCATCACCACCAGATAGATCACGGAAAACCACTGTACCATGTTGTCGCCATAAGGCTGAAGATAGTTGAGGATCGATGTGTGAAAGCATATAAGGCTCAGAAAAAGCCCTCCGAGGCTTGCAATGGTTCCAAAAACCACCCCCGCCAGGTAATCCATGATAAACGGCATGATCAGGATAAAGAGCCAGAAGGCATCCATACCAATGGTCCAGTCGGTCTCAGTTATAAAATGGAGAAGCATGATGAAATTGATTCCGAAGGAACCAATAAGAGTCGTTGAAATGTGGTCTTTTGACACATTCAGATACACCATCAGAATTCCAAAGATAATAATGAGGCTGATATTGGTCACCACCCCATGATAGTACCCCCTTAGGAGTGCCGGCAAAACCGTCGCCAGAGTATATGCAATAAAGCCGATCAGAAGGATCTGGGTCGTCTTGAATTTCTGGGAAGCCACAGACTCATCCTTCTCAAAACTGATCAGCTGCAAAACACCATATCTGAAATTTTTTCGGATTTCGCCGAAGCTTGACAGGATGTTCATGTATCTCTCTCTTTGTTTATCAAATGCTTATTTGCAATGGATTTGCATGATTGAATGATGTACTAGGCCATAGAACGTGCGGCGATAGCACAGGCAGCCGCCAGCACTATAGCTATTATGGCAAAGATACGCATCCATTTGTAGGTCTCCTGCTCTTCCTCTTTGTTCTTATTCAGTTCACCAATCGTGAAGAATACCACACCTGCGATAAAAATCACCGCAGCGTAGACCGCCAGTAGTTTGTTCATGTGTATTTATCCTTGGTAATATCAACTATTGATTACTGTTAAATCGTAGCTATTTTTTTCATAATTTTGAAATCAAAAATCATTTTTTAAGGCAAGGTCTATGCACAATAACGTCCTAATGCACGATACTGCCAATCAGCCAGACAATATAATAGGCGAAATTTACATCCATTTACCAATTTTTAGCATTTTGGCTTTGTTACTTTTTTGACAACACGTCCAGATCTTATGATTTTCCCAATTGGATGTAAAAGCACCTGGTAAATTCAGAGTTTTAGAACAATTGCTCACCTCGCAATACGTCTTGTTTTTATTTCTTATATAATCAGATGTAAAACCAAGGAATTAAGATCACTCTTTTACCAAAATTGAACATGAGTATTACAGCTTTTTTGAAAACTATTGGAAAATGGACGTATCGTTAAATTATAAACGTAGTCAAATCTAGAAAAATCAAATTAAAGACGTACTTTTTGGGTTTTGGCACTGGTGTGCCCTCGGTGCAAAGTTCATTTTACCTTTTACTCCCTAAAGCAGAAAGTCTCCGAATGCACTGCTGCCGGAGCCTGAAGCATTTAACCTGCTGTAAGCGCCAAGAAGTGCCTTCGTATAATCATTACCCGAATCCGATGATCCCAGAAGTTCTGATACAACCGCTTTGGCGTCGCTTCCGGCGAGGGCTGCCTTGGCATTTTCATCAGAGATCAGCGCCTTCACCACATTCCCGGAAATCGCTGAGCTGGCAGAACTTCCGGTCAGCGCCGCGGCAATATTGTCACTGTACCCCGGCAAAAGAGATTTCGTCAGGTCTGTGGTGCCGCCATCGCTCTCATCATCAGAGTTGCCGGAATTGTACAGTGCATTCTGAACCAGATTAACGGAGAAGTACCTGGACTTGGAAAGGTCCTGAAGCTCCCTGGTCGTGAGTTCTCTGGAAGTGGCAGCCGAGCTGCCGGAATCTGTGGATGCAGAAAAAGACTTGGACACCTCCTGAAGGCTCTGCAGTTCCTGAAACTCTTCTGTAGCCATGTGATCCTGGATGTTCTGCCTTATGGCCTCGCTGAGCTCGGCCGAAAACCTGGTCCTGTTCTCTACATCTTCTGAGGCCTGCTTCACCATAGCGGATATGTCTGAAATTGAATTCAGATGCCGATTGACAGCATCCGTGATCCTTGTTATATCAAAAGCCATGTTTTCCCCTAACATTGTTATCTTGCTGCCACTGAATAAATCCGATGTAGCCTCTAGTGCTACTGTCACCAAATAAGTCGACTTTATTACTTGTCTAAATTGCCATCTGCTGCGTTGTCGTCAATCGCCGTACCGCCCGGTACGACTCATTCCTCCGCCTTGCGGAATGACAATTTATCCCACGTAAAAAGTCGAGTTATTGGGTGACAGCAGCACTAGCCCTTGCAGTCCAGCGGCCGGTCATAGTCTATGTCCGAACCGGAACCGGTCAACGAACGATCATATACCGTCTCATCTTCTGAACCGGTCAGCGCCTGATTGGCGAAATGTTCACGGATCTTTTCCCTTATCCTGCCCTCCACCTTCTGAGCAATCTCAGGAGTCTTCATATCCTTGTACTCTTCGTAGTAAATAGGATCCAGGAAATAAGCGTAGGTAGTAACCGGCCCTTTGTGAGGGCTGTTGTATACCTTATAGGAATCCACCAGCGCAATGGGCACTATCGGACACTTTGCCATCTGTGCAACCTTAAAGCTGCCGGGCTTGAAGGTGCCGACAACGTTCTGATTATTCTCTTCATATCCTCCCTCAGGGAAAAGAATGAATTTCCTGCCCTGATTCTTTATCTCCTCCGCCATCTCCTTAAACACGGTAATGTTCTGACGAATGTTGCGAAGGTCAAGCTCTTTTCCATCAACAAGCATCATGTATTCAGCCACCAGCACCATGTGGGCCCGGTCCATATCCATGACAAATGACAGCGGGGCTTCGTGGACGCTGATAATCCCCGGTACGTCGTACTTGCCCTGATGATTGGGGTACATCATGTAACCGCCCTCTTTGGGAAGCTTTTCCAGTCCAGAGGCTATGGTACGATAGCCGGCAGACTTGTTCATGCTGTCCACCATCTTCCTGGCCACCTGGTAGCGCTGCCTCAGGTCGTGGCGCTCCGGATGCCTCATCCAGATCCTGGTCTTGGCTATGTAGTATGCAATTCTGTGAATGTTGATAAGTATAGTTCTGTAAAAGTTGTTCATAAATCACCCTAAATCAAGACTGTCCAGTGCCGGCATCAGTGACTTAAATCCATATTTCTCAAATAGTTTTTTTGCCTTTTCTTTGTCAAAAGATATCCTGAAATCTTCAAGGCTCTGGGTGAAGGGATAGTCCCTTCTGATCTGCGCCAGGTCTTTTGACATAAAGGCCTCGTCCCTGTGCTCTGTGAGAGCCTTCATGGGGCTTCGGGAAATGCCCAGCTCGTCCTTCCACGATGTGGCAAGTGCCTTCAGTGCTTTGTCGCCGTCGCACTCGTCTATGGCGCTGTAGATTCCCTCGACCGTGCCATATTTTGCAAGAAGCGGTATAGCTGCGCTGCTGACGCCCTTGACGCCGGGAATGTTGTCGCTGGCATCACCCTGGATTCCCTTCAGGTCAGGAATCTGTTCAGGCCTTACGCCGTATTCCTTAAGGCACAGACCAGGTGTAACTTCAAAGGCCTTGTCGGGCAGGCTGACCAGGTTTTTGGTCCAGCCATACTCAGCACCGTACTTAGCCTGCAACTCCTCAGCGGTCTCGGATTTAGTCTGTATCAGCCAGACTCTGGTGTAGTCGCTGATGAGCTGAAGATAATCGTGGTCCTTGGTTATTATGAAGGAAGGTATCTCTTTTTCATATTTGGAGACCACGCTTCCGACAATATCGTCAGCTTCGTATCTGTCATCGAACATCACCTGGAAACCGATGTCCTTTAATAACTGCTCCATGCCCTCAAACTGCTCCTTGAGGGGCTCTGGTGTATCGCCGCGGTTGCCCTTGTAGTCCTTGTACTTCTCACGTCTGAAGGTGTCCCTGGTGGTGTCAAAGGCAAACATCATGTGGGTGGGACGCTGCTCAGAGAGGATCTTCATCACTGTGCGCATCATGCCGTACATGGCGTTGGTGTAGAGGCCCTGGTCGTTGTGCATGATCTGGCTGTAGAGCTTTTCTTTTTTCTCAGGGTCTTTTTCAAATAAAAGAGCTTTTGGCAGGTTGCCATAGTAGTTGGTCACCAGCATTGAGCTGCCATCTATAAGAACAAATTTTTCGTGCATAGATTCACCTTTTTGAAATCCGGGACTCATGTCCCCCTCACTGATATTTTTACAAAAGAACTTCGCAATTAATAAATCTAAAAGGGAAGTTCTCACATTATTTACCAAGTAAAACTGCCGTACTCCTGGGTCCTAGGCGAAAGATGCCCTGGTCCTCCAATAGTGGCTCCTGCCCGTCTTCAAAGGCACCGCCGTAGGCTTCGGCCACCAGGTGCCACTTAAGACCTGCGGGGATTTGTGGAATTTCGAAGTCGTGTTCCTCCCAGTGGGCATTGACGATGACATAGATGAATGTGTCTTTTTCAGTGCCATATTTTTCATGGTCCTCGGCGAACAGATATCCAAAAGCAAGGCCGGGTGCGGATTCGTCGATGTCCCAGGCCCTTGTTCCGTGGAAAGACAGCTCCGGATAGCCCGTTGCGTTTTTTCCGAAATCAAAGCTGTCAGCGCGAAATACCGGATGCTCGTTACGAAGGCCGATAAGTCTTTTTACATAGGAAAAGAGCTCGCGGTTACTTTCAAGGAATCTCCAGTCCAGCCATGAAATCTCGTTGTCCTGGCAATAGGCGTTGTTATTGCCATATTGCGTGTTGGCGAATTCATCTCCCGACAGCAGCATCGGAACGCCACGGCTGGTGAGAAGAATTGTCAGCATATTCCTGATCTGCCTCATGCGCAGAGAGATGATCTCAGGATCGCCCGTATCGCCCTCTGCGCCGCAGTTCCAGCTGTCATTGTTGTCAGATCCGTCGCGGCCGTCCTCGCCGTTGGCCTCATTATGCTTGTAGTTATACGATACCAGATCGTAGATGGTAAAGCCGTCATGGCAGGTCACGAAGTTCACCGAAGCGGTTGCACTGCGGCTGCCGTACATATCATTGGACCCACTTATGCGCCGGTACAGCTCAGGAGCGCACTCTGAGCCTCCCTTAATGAAGCGCCGGAGGCAATCCCTGTATCTGCCGTTCCATTCAGACCACCTGCCCCAGGAGGGGAATGATCCCACCTGATAGAGTCCGCCTGCATCCCAGGCTTCTGCGATCAGAAGGCTCCTTCCCAGCACCGCATCGTGGGCAATGCTGTCCAGAAGCGGCGGACTGATCATAGGTGCGCCGTCCTGATCCCTGGATAGTATGGATGCAAGGTCGAACCTGAAGCCGTCCACATGGAATGAAGAAACCCAGTATCTGAGGGCATCCAGCACCATATTCCTGACCACGGGGTTATTACAGTTCATGGTATTGCCGCAGCCGCTGAAGTTGTAGTAATATCCCTCCGGCGTCAGCAGATAGTATGTCCTGTTATCGATGCCGCGGTACGAGATGTAAGGGCCATTCTCATTGCCCTCGGCCGTGTGATTGAAGACTACATCCAGCACAATTTCCATGCCGTTCTTATGAAGGGTCTTCACAAGATTCTTGAGCTCGTCCGCCTCCATGCCAAAAGGCGCCGAAGCAGCATATCCTGCCTTTGGCGCAAAAAAGCAAACCGTGGAGTACCCCCAATAATTAAATAGCTGTCTATTATTATACTTCCTGGAATTCTCAAATTCATCGAATTCAAATATCGGCATCAGCTCGATGCAGTTGACGCCCAGTTCCTTGAGGTAGGGAATCTTCTCAACCAGGCCTGCGTAGGTGCCTCTGTGCCTTACCCCGCTGCTCTCATGTTCCGTAAACGACCTGACGTGGAGCTCGTAGATGACCAGATCCTTCTGGGGGATTTCCAGCGGCTTATCGCCATCCCAGTGATAATCCTCACGGATGATCTGCCCGCGGTACTTGAACTGCATAGGCTCATCAGGTTTGCGGCCCCAGACAGAGCGGCCGGAGACCGATTTTGCGTAGGGGTCCAGAAGTATCTTTTCCCTGTCAAATAAAAGTCCCTTCGCCGGATCGTAAGGTCCCTCGAACCGGTAGCCGTACTCAGTGGTCTCGATGTCGATGCCATGCACCATCATCGTATACACATCTCCGATCCTGAACTCGGGAGGAAACGGTATCTCCACCCAGGGCTTCTTCTGTCCGTGATGGAAGAGCACCAGCGTGCAGCCCGTGGCCTCCTTGGAGTACACGCTGAAGTTCACCGCCCCGCTGCCATCAAGCGTTGCACCAAAGGGAAAGACTCTTCCCCTCCTGTACTGCAGCCCTTTTATCTCGTTGGTAGGAAATGTGTCGATCAGTCTCATATTAATCCCTGCCTTATACTTGACATTATACATCATATTGATTCAGAAATGGGTATATATACTACATTTACCACAATAAAATTGTCCTCGACAGTAATAACAAGTATGCCGGGGAATCTATGTCATGGATTAGCAACATTTTCTCTGTTTTTGTACATTGCCATGGTACAATTGCAGTATACAAATACGATAAAAGGATTCAGATACTACATATCGTCAACTGGCAGGAAGCATAATCAGACATTAGTATCAGGATGGATTATTATCAGTCACTAAACGTCAGGAGGAGGCTCTTTTCAAGCACCTGAAATCCCGGTAGACGTTTTTATCAGCCATGAGGAGTATGGGGGGAGGTTAGCTCATGAGCATGTTGAGAAGGAAGAAAGAAAAAAAGATCATGGTTTTGCCGGCAATTGCGCTGGCATTCACGCTGATGTTATCAGTGAAAGTATATGCCCAGGGAAAAGAACCAATAATCGTAAATCCATCCTCCGCTCCTGCCACCCAAAAGGAGCTGCAGGAGATGGTGGCGGCAGTCACTGAGGATTTCTATCAGGACCCCAAACTGAAACAGGAACTGGAAAATGAGATTCAAGTATGTACTGAGGTGATTCCTTCCAATGAATATGGGGCCCGTGAGTGGACATTCAGTGTCCTAACCCATGGCGGAAAGTCCATGAAGTTTTTTACAAAAACCATTGGGGAGCCCGCTCCAAACGGAAGGTATCCGCTGTACATCCTTCTGCACGGAGGTGGCCAAGGGCCATCTGAGAGCAATAACGACGCCTGGCTGACTACAAGCTTTTATTATAGAGATGCCATAAGCAGTGGAATTATCGCCTCCTGCCGAGGGATCACGGACACATGGGACCTGCACTTTCAAGAGGATTCCTATCCGCTTTACGAGAGGCTGATCGAAGCCATGATCGTTAATTACGGAGCTGATCCGGACCGCGTGTATTTGTTTGGCACTTCAGCAGGCGGAGACGGTGTTTATCAGATCACACCACGGTTGGCCGATCGTTTTGCTGCTGCCAATATGTCAGCAGGGCATCCTAATAATGTCTCTCTTCTGAATCTTTCAGGCTGTTCTTTCTGCCAGCAGGCGGGCATACGCGATTACTACTCTGAGGATGCCATGCGCTGCGTCAAAGTTGCAGAATACGAAAAGATCTTTTCTGATCATCGAAATAAATATGGGTTTGGATATGAGCACAAGACATATATACACATTCCGGATGGACACACTTTCTACGATGCATTCGATGAAACGTGCAGTGTGCTTAAGGAGCCTGCGCTGTTTGCTGATCGCGCCATCGAGTCAGATGCCCTTAACCATTTTTTAGATGTCGTGGATGCCTGCGGAATGGAGCGCGATGTAATTAATCTTTCGTATTATTATGACGAGAGCAATGAAATATTTGACAACGGAATAAAAGATGTCGTTACAAACATACTTGGCCTTGAAACAGTAGATGCCAATACCGATGCTTTTAGATATCTTTCCCAGTCCACCCGAAGTGCTGCTCCTGAAAAATTCGTCTGGGATCTTACAACCCGATCCCCCAAACCGGTAAAAAACAGTTTCTATTGGCTCGAGGCAGCCCCTTCGGTCAACAAGGGGATCATAACGGCTTCATTTGATAAGGCAACCAACACAATTACCATCATGCCTGACGCAGACGTTAACGGTGATTTTGCCATTCTCTTTCACCCTGATCTGGTTGATGTCACCAGGCCGGTAACAGTCAAAACTCCGGAAGTGACACGCTCGGTCCTAGTCAATCCGTCAGATGATTTTCTCAGAACCTCCATCTATGAATGCGGGGATCCAAAGCTGGGATGTGTTGGGAAGATCATGTACAGCGAGCTTCTTACGCAGGACGTTATTATCACTGTTCCCGAAAAATGCACCGTGACTCAGGGCAAGGAAAAGGCTTTAAAAGTAACCGCAACCCCAAAAGACGTTCCCGTCAAATGGAAAAGCTCAGACAAGAAAATTGCCAGTGTAGACAAAAACGGAGTCGTTAAGGGGCTCATAAAAGGAACTGCTACAATTACCGCAACCATAACTGTTGATGGAAAAGATTATTCGGCGAGCTGCAAGGTAACTGTTGTTTCTGCCGATAAACCGTCTTCAGAAGACTCAGAAAGCGATCATACTCATAATTTCATCTGGGAGACCATAGACGCAACGGAAGACACAGACGGAGAACTCAGATACCAATGCGAAGGCTGCGGTGAGATTCAGACCAGAGTGCCGCTTACAGCATACAACGTGTTCAACCAGAACGCCACAGAGAAAATACGGAGCGCAAAAAAAGATGCGACCGTAAAGATCGAGACCAGCAAATGGATCTCTTTTCACAAGATGGTAATGGAAGCCCTTGCAGAGAGACCTGATGTAACTCTTGAGATCAGTTTCCTCGATGAGGGCCATAAAGGAAAGCGGTGTACAGTTGTTATCCCCAAGGGAACAGACGCAATATCCCTGGTGGACAAAAATGGTTTCACAGGATTCTTATATCTTGGCGAGCAGTTCGGGATGAAGACCGATTAAGCATTTCAGGCACTTCATTCCTTTATATGGCATTAAGTATCAGCTTTTATATTGTCAGCAAAAAGGCGGCCAGCCGAGAATGTCGACTGACCGCCATAATTATTTTGTCTTGGGAAAAGACATTTCTTTTCCTTCTATATTTACTATCACCATTGGTTAGTTAAATACATTTTTGCTCCAGATCGTCACTGACAGCCCGGGCACCGCTGGCCATAGCCTCTTCCATAAGCTTGAGCATCTCAAGCATACTTCTGAAATGTTCCGTGCGATTCTCGTCAGCCCATGTTATCTTGCCCTGCCAGGTACCGTTCTGACGATTCTCTACTCTTACTATAAATGTGCTACTCTGTGGTACTTCTTTTTTAATCATGGTAATATCCCCTCATTTTCACCACCATCTTACACGATTACCAAGCATCTAGGCAACCCTAATCCAGCAAAATCTTATAAAAATCTAAAATTTTCATAAAATATTGTGATTTTATTATAAAAAACTCAGCCGGAATAATCAATTCCTGATTTGCACTCAGCCCTGCCTACCATTACAAAAATGGCGGCCAGCCGATGTATGTCGGCTGACCGTCATAATTATTTCGTTTTGGAAAAAGACATTTCAGTTTAAATCAGGCTTCCTCTTCCTCTTCTTTCTTTTTACTTGCCAACAATACTGCCATAGCTGATATTGCTACTCCGAGAGCGAGTAACTGACCTCTTGAGTCATTAGGATCATCTGTACCGCCACGTCTTGCACCAAGTACTGCTGCACTGTCCTCGGCTTCAAACTCTTCCTCTCTTCTAGCGCCAAGTACCTGGGCTAAAGGTGAAAGGAATTCAGGAACGTAAACAGGTGCGTCAGCTGTTGTAACTGCTGGTGTACCATCACCTGCCGGTGTATCGTTACCTGCCGGTGTGTCGTCACCTGCCGTTGCATCCGGTGTTGCTATTGCTTCGTCAGTTGTAGTAGCCGGTGTAGGAGCTGGAGTATTGCTTGCTACTACACTAGATGTTGCTCCTATTGTAGGCTGTGTAGCCGGTGTAGATGAATTCGCTATAGGTGCTGGTGTCTCAGGCTCCTCAGGTGTAGTTGCAGGTGCCGGTGTAGGAGCTGGAGTAGGTGCCGGTGTCTCAGTCTCCTCAGTTGTAGGCTCCGGTGTAGTAGCGGGTGCAGGTACCGGTGCAGGCTGCACAACTGCTGCTATAGTGAGATCTCCAGGTACGTAAGATACCTTGAAGTTGCCCTGAAGCTCATCTCCGGAAGGAGTAACTGCATATGTTCCAGCTGTCTCACCATTCTCACGAGATACTACATACTTAATTGTTTCCTGTGCTTCTGTTGTAAGATCTGCATTCTTGGCAGATACTGTTGCAGTAAGCTCAGGATCTTCAGCGTTTTCAGTCTTTGTAAGACCTGTAGTTGCTGTTACTGTTGCCTCTGCCGGAGTAATAGTAAGTGTTCCGTTATCCAATACAAGATTGAACATATCTGTTACATCATTACCCTGAGGGTCTGTGATCTTATGAGTTCCTACGATGTTCAATTTGTATCCGCCATCGTTTACGTCCTTAGCATTAACATCTACGCTAAGTCCTGTTACAGTATACTCTGTCTCACCAATTGTTACAGTATGTGCATCTGACTTATCAGCTGCATCTACCACGAGTGTACCCATCATGCCTGTTACAAAATCCAATGCCTGACGCATGAAACTCTGCAAAGGATTCTCAGCTTTAACTTCTTTACCAGCAAGTCTGTAATCGAAGTCTTCTCCGGTCCATGTCTGTCCGTTATAAACCTTTGAGTCATTGTCTGTTATTGCTGTAATACTAAAGGCTACAGGGTTAATCTCAATAAATCCATCAGTAAGTCTAAAGTCTACGTCGAAGTTTGTGTTGGTGTTAGCAAACTGGCCAATTTCAAGACCCATCATTTGCTTTCCGGGCTTAGAAGCACTTACTTCGTCTGTTCCGTTAAATGTGATGAACTCGGTAGCATAGAGATCCTTAGGTGTCTTAGTAACGAGATCTTCAAGTAATGAAATCTCATCAACATCCTTAATCTCAATTCCATAGCCGCTTACTTTGTGTATCTGTCCGTCGTAATCAAAGCTGTCATCATTACCTGTGATAGCGACTATAACCTTTGCAGGAGTAACATCCACATATCCGTCAGTAACTACAAATACAACGTTCTCAAAGTTCTCGTTGGTGCACTCAAAATCGTCACCGGTTAAGTTCATATACACTTTTGCAACATCAGTAGTTGTAGCAACCGCAGCTTTTCCATCCTTAAGCTTAACCTGTGTTTTAGTATCAAGAAGCTCTGTACTTGATTCTGCAGTAAATCCTTCTGCCTTATACTGATTGCCATTATAAGTCTCTTCTACAATGTCACCAATAATTTTGACAGTTGCGTCAATCTTTCCAACTGACTGGTGTCCGTCTGCAACAACAAACTGTACATCTGTGAAGTTTTCGTTGGTGTTCTGGAACTCATCACCTGAAAGCCCCATATAAGTAGTTCCGGCATCTGTTCTTCTAGCTGCAGGAAGTCCATTTTCAAGATCTCTTCCGTCTGCCGGTACGAAGACGAAATCCTTGTCTGTGTACAGAGTAGTGCTGATTTCGGTTACTGTGTAGCCATTTACAACGTGCTCTGTTCCGTTAAAGAGATCATCCTCTGCAATGTTACCAGCAATTTTAACAACTGCACCTATTGGATTAATCTTTACGTATCCATCAGTTACGTTGAAGGTTACAACAGAGAAGTTCGGGTTTGTGTTAGCAAACTGTCCTTGTGCAAGCCCCATCACATATTTGTCAATGGATCCGTCAGCAGCCTTCTTAACGTCCTTTGCGGTTACTGAAGGCTTGCCCTCATTAAGAGTCATTCCTTCACCAGGTGTGAATGTAAAGTCTTTTGTCACATCATAGAGTGGACTATTAACTGCTGTTGCTGTATAGCCTGTTGCTACATGATCCTGGCCATTATAAGGTTCACCGTTTTCTCCATTATTATCACCAACAATGTTTACTGTTGCAGTAATAGGATTGATCTTTACATATCCATCGGTCACGTTGAAGGTTACCTTACTGAAGTTTGTATTCGTATTAGCAAACTGTCCTTCCGCAAGACCCATCATGTACTTGCCATCACCCTCTGCTCTAACATCTTTTGCAGATATTGAAGGCTTGCCATCAACAATAGTCATTCCACTACCAGGAGTGAATGTAAAGTCCTTTGTCACATCATACAGAGAACTATTTTCTACTGTTGCTTTATAGCCTGTCGCTACATGATCCTGGCCATTATAAGGCTCGCCGTTTTCGCCATTGTTAGCACCAATGATGTTTACTATTGCTGTAATAGGATTAATCTTTACATATCCATCAGTTACGTTGAAGGTTACGTCAGAGAAGTTCGGATTTTTGTTCTCGAACTGACTCTTTGCAAGGCCCATCATGTACTTGCCATCACCCTCTGCTTTAACATCTTTTGCAGATACTGAAGGCTTGCCATCAACAATAGTCATTCCGCTACCAGGAGTGAATGTAAAGTCTTTTGCCACATCATACAGCGGACTATTAACTGCTGTTGCCACATAGCCTGTTGCCTTATGGAGCTGGCCATCGTAATCCTCACCATTTACTCCATTGTTAGCACCAACAATGTTTACTGTTGCTGTAATAGGATTAATCTTTACATATCCATCAGTTACGTTGAAGGTTACCTTACTAAAGTTCGGGTTGGTATTATGGAAGCTGTTATTGTCCAGTCCCATGTAATGTGTTCCGGCCTCTGTATCTTTTACATAAGCCTGTTTACCGCTATTGAGTGCAAAGTCAGCTGAAGAATAATTTTTACTGATTTCAGTCACTGCATAACCACGGGCTTCTTTTTCTGTTCCATCGTATGCGACGCCATCTCCATTGTTATTACCAACAATGGTTACTTCTGCTTCAATAGGCGTGATCTCAAGATAGCCATCAGTGACCTCAAATGTCACAAGTGATACATCATTACCATCCTCACCCTTCTTAACGAAGCTAGGGTTAGTGTTAACGAACTGGCTCTTATCAAGCCCCATCATATATTTCTTGTCATCACCGGTCTTAACATCTTTAGCGGTAACCGCAGGTTTGCCTGTCTCATCAGTAACACCACTCCATTTGAACTCGAAATCAGACTCCTTATAAAGTGGATTACTGATACTTACAACAGTATATCCTGAAACAGTCTGATCTTCTCCGTTATAAGGCTTGGTCTCTTGTGTTCCTTTGATTTCAACAACAACTGCATCAGGTTCTGTGATCTGCTGATAACCTTCCGTTACATCAAATGTTACAAGATCCTTATCACTTCCATCTGCATTTTTGCCAATAAAGTTCTTATTGTTGTTCTTAAATTGAGAACCGGCAAGTCCCATGTAGGTTGTGCCGACATCAGTTCTCCTTGCAACGGGCTGTCCATTCTCAAGATCCATCTGCTCTGAAGGTGTGAATGTGAAGTCACTCTCAGAGATAAGGCTCTTATATTCCTCAGGAATCTCGTATGTATATCCCACAACCTTATGCTCTTTTCTGTCATAAGGGTCAACAGAATGTGCACCTATAACTTTTACTGTGACTGAGATGGGATCGATTACAAGTTCACCGCTTGTCACATCAAAGGTCACATCAAAGTTATTGTTACTATTAACGAATGCATCCTGAGAAAGAGGCATAGGATAAGTGCCAACTTCCTTTCCGGTTACGCTATCTGTTCCAGTGAAGCTGAAGTCATCAACAGTATACAGAGTAGTATCTGCATTACCCGCCTTTATGCTCTTTACATCATATCCTGAGACAGTCTGATCTTTGCCGTTGTAGTTTTTGCTTTCCTTTTTACCTTCAATGGTTACAGTTACAGGTAGCTTGGATATAACCAGCTCACCATCTGTTACATTAAAGGTTACATCAAAGTTGTCATTTTTGTTCTCAAACTGAGCTCTCTTAAGCCCCATAGGATATGTTGATGCATCTGTTCCCTTTGCAACAGCTTCGCCGCTAAATGTGAAGTCATTTACTGTGTAGAGGCTGTTATCAGCATCCTTAACTTCAATGTTTACATCATAACCGGTTACACTCTGCTCTGATCCATTGAACAGAACTTTGTCCTGCTCTGTCTGCCCCTTCTTATTACCTGTTATGGTTACTTTAACCTCTCGCTTTGTGATTTCCTGGTAACCATCAGCATCAATAACAAATGTTACAGTTCCAAAGTTAGGGTTCGTGTTTGCAAACTGGCTCGTTGCAAGACCCATATCTGTTTTACCATACTTGGTTCTTGTAGCTTCTTCTGATCCTTCGTGAGTAAAGTTATCAGGATTTGCATAAGGCTTTCCATCTTTATCAGTAAGGTTGTAAAGCTCCGAATCAGCTACTGCAGTATAGCCTGTTACAGTGTACGCAACACCATCGTAAACTTTAGTATCCGTTTTACCTGTAACATGAACAGTAGTATTGATCTGATTAATGACGAGAGATCCATCATTTACTACAAATGTAACATAAGGATTGCCATTGGCATCAGTGCCGGCAAAATTAGGGTTCATGTTTGCAAACTGGCTCGTTGCAAGGCCCATTTCATATGTTCCCGCATCAACTTTAGACACTACAGGCTTATTATTCTCAATTACCATATCTGTTGCAGGAGTAAATGAGAAATCTGCTTCTGTGTAAACATCTTTTCTGTCAATGCTTACTTCGTAGCCTTTGATCTCATGCGGCTTGCCATCGTAGTTCTCTGCTGTCTTGCTGTCACCGGTAATTGTTACCGTAACATGAACAGGAACCACCTTCTGATATCCATCAACAACAACGAATTTTACATTACTAAAGTTCTTGCTGACGTTCTTGAACATACTGGGATCAAGTCCCATGTTCTTGGTACCTACAACAGTCTGGGAAGCTACAGCTGCATCCTCGAGTGAATCTGCATTGCCATCTCCATCCTTATCAAAGATGAAGTCTGAAGCAGTATATTTTGCATTGCTGTAAGTAATGCTCTTAATTCCGCTTACAGTATGCTCCTTAGTGTCATAATCAGCAGTATTGCTGTTTGCTGTGATAGTTACGGTAACTTCATCAGTTACAGGAGTGATCTCCATATAACCATCGTTATCGACATCGAATGTAGCATTAAAGTTGGCTGTGTTTGTATTGCTGAACTGCTCAGGCTTAAGCCCCATTAGAGTCCTGCCTTCTTCAGTTCTCTTTACAACAGGCTTATTGTTGTCGTTGACTTCCATATCCTCTGCAGGTGTAAATGTGAAGTCAGACTCTGAATAACCATAATCATTGCTGTAAGCCACAGAATAGCCTGCAATAGAATGCTCTTCGCCATCATATACCTTGGAGTCATTATTACCGGTAATGGTAACTGTTACATCTCTCTTAGAGATCTTCACATAACCATCATTAACGTCGAAAGTCACATTGAAGTTATCATTACTGCTGGTAAACTGTCCTACCTTAAGACCCATATAGTAATCGCCAGCATTGATTCCCTTCGCTACAGGCTTACCATTCTCAAGTTCCATCCCCTGCGAAGGTGCTGTAAATACTACGTCAGTCTCCTTATTAAAGTACTGAGCTACTTCAACATTCTGAACATCTACGTCATATCCAACCTGTTTGTGCTCTTTATTGTCATAAGTTGCTGTCTCAGTTTTACCTGTGATCGTAACTGTAAGAGCCGCAGGATTGATCGTAAGCTGTCCGTCACTTACTATTTCGAAGTTTACATCTGCAAACGCACTGTTACCGTTTTGGAAACAATCCGCAGAAAGGTTCATGGGATAAACGCCCTTGGCGGTTCCCTTAGCTGCAGGCTGTACCTTACCTGTTGCAGTATCTGTAACTGTTGCGACACCATCCTTTCCAACAAAAGAGATCATGTCTTCAGTGTAGCCTTCACCTGTAATCTCAACAGTATAGCCGGCAACACTCTGCTCTGTACCAATGTAATCCTTGGTCGCAGTATTTCCTTTGATCTTAACAGTAACTGAAATAGGATCATAAACAACATAGATTACGTTGCCATCACCTTCCTGTACTGTGAAAGGAACATTTCCTTGCTGCTTGCCATCCTTGTAGCCCTGTGCAGGCTTAAAACGGTTAAGTGTCAGATCTGTCTGTGTATCTCCCAAAGGAAGTGTGATCAAGTTTGCAGATCCATCAATATCTACCGTCTGAACTTCGCTCTTGCCAAGGAAGTGATCAGTATCCTTATTGTTGGTCTTTGTTCCCTTATAGTACTCTACTGTATAGGTTCCGGTCTTCTTCTGCCAAATTGCATAGAGAGTATTGAATCCCTCCAGGTTCTTGCCCGTATTATTTGCACCAATCAGCTCACCCAGATCACAGAACTTACTGTTATTGTTATCACCGGGCTGGAGGCTCCATCCTATAAGATTGTATCCATCCCTTGTGAAAACAGCCCCCTTTGCATTAAAGCCTTCGTTCTTTTTGATATCTGTAACAACTATAGGCTCCTGGGTTGTTTCAAAGTTAGGATTGTAGGTAATCTGAGTTACTTCAGTTGAGGAACCTTCCATTCCTATTGTCTGATATGTTGCATTAAGAACTACAGCCTTAAAAGTCTGTCCATCCTCGGTGTACTCCTTAATCATCCCATTTGTGATCTGGAATGTGCTGTTAGGTAAAAGAACTGTTCCGTCTCCACCTTCGACTACCCATCCCATGAAGGTATGCTTTTCATCAGGTGTTGAAGGCTGTGCAACCACTACATGGGAATTTGTAGCATAATTATATTTGTCAACAGGAGCATTTGTTCCCTCATTGCCGGCATTATAGATAACCCTAACAACGCCGGGGAATCTCCACTTCGCTTCAAGATTGATCTCTGTCTCAGTACCTGTGGGCTGTCCATAAGCGTAAGGTACATTAGTGCCTTGGATGAACCATCCAACAAGTTCCCAGCCATCATAGCTAACTCTACTGTCAAGATCGCCCCTTGCAACTTCCTCAAAAAGACCTGTTGCAGGATTATACTTAAGCGTGAAGTTCATGCCATTTTCGTCAACTATTACAGCGTCATCTGCACCTTTAAACAGATGAACATTATAAGTTATAGGCTCCCAATATCCATAAAGAACAATGTTATTACCCGGCATGGTCTCGGTATTCCAGTCAAACTTTTCCGTGCCGTTCTTGTCCTTGTACCATCCCTTGAATGTAAAGCCTTCCTTGCCGGTAGTGCTTACTTCAGGGGTCTGTGTGCTGTATGGGGCAAGAGATGCTTCAAAAGGAATTCCGTTTATGCCGCTGCTAACCTCAGTTGTGCTGCCTTTATAGTTCTCAACAAATGAGATATTACCGGCATTTCTCCTGTGTCTGATATAGAGATTTTTTCCGGGATGTTCTACTTTTCTGTCTCCATCCTCATCAGGCTCCACTTCAGAAACTTTCTTCCAATCAGAGTCATTTGTCGGATAACTGCCTCCTACATAGTATTCATCTACTGAGAAGCCTTCATACTTATCGGTGAAAATAAAGCTGGCACTACTGTCATACTCACCTATAGGCTCCAGGTCTGTCCATCTTCCTTTTTCAAATTTTCCCCATTCATTAAATATTCCATATTCCGACCAATCAGACCAATAACTACTCCAATAATATGATTCCAATGTCCGATATCTATACTGTTGACTCAAATACACTTCTACATGAGCATCACGTTGCTCAATAGTGTTGTCAGGACCATCATTATAATTTCCATCTACCCCTTGTTTATAATGATAGATATAGGTGGGATTTTTACTTGGAGTAATATTTTCTTTCCTCTCAAATTTATACTGTAACTGATATTTTTTACCATCCAGAGTTCTTTCATCTTCATCAGTAAGAAATTCACTTTCAGTATATGGCTCAAAAGAAGGTACTACACCATAAAGCTTATGATTATCCAAGAAGGACGCGAGGAATGTTGTATGAACACCATCTCCTGAAAGTCTTCCATTCTCATACTTGTATCCCTCGTACCACTCATATTCAGAAGGCCATTCTGCTCCTTCTACCTGGCTGAAGTTCTGCTCATAGAGACCTGTTACAGTCTTTAATTCCTGCTCCTGCGCTCCATAAGTATAAACCGCCTTGAACCTCTGACCATCATATTTTTTGCCTGAATAATCACTATTCTTATACCACCTTCCGTTTGAGTTATAATATAACAGCTTATAAGCATTCCTATCCTTATAATACTGTACAGGAGTAGTATTATAGTCATCACTGGTAGCCTCGTAATTCACTCCAGTCTGCCCAACACTGACAGCGATAAATTCAATAGTCATCTTGTCCCTGTCATAGTAAACATTAACCACAGTATCCCCAGCTGCAGATACCTTCACATTTTGGGCACTCTTGGACTCATTTTTTGTAAAGTGATCAAGGCTGAAATTCGCTGTTGAAGTCTTGATTTCATTAATATTTGCTGTAATTTTTGCAGCATCAAGCTCAGAATCTGTCTCAGCAGTGAACTCTTTGCTGGCGCCAAAATCATACTTCTTATTGGCATCGCTTGTTGTCACGCTGTCAGAAACCTGTTGTTTCCAGATAATAACTGTGTATTTTGTATTCTTACCCTTCTCCCAATGAGCATAAAGGGTAACATTATCTTCAATAACTGTATTTTCCCAATTAAACAGGCTGCCGCCTTCAGCTTCTGTAAACCATCCCTTGAACTCATATCCTGCAAGCGAAGGGTTTTCAGGCTTATTAGCTTTTTCTCCGTTGGGAACGAAAATTGAAGCTGTATATGTTGCTCCTTTTGCATTCTTTTCAAAAGAAATCCAATGAGCATTTACTACTACAGCATATACTTCGTCTGTAGCACTGGCATCAACACTTTTAACCGTCTCTGCAGCTGTTGTAGCAGACTCTTTTGTTGACCAACCAACAAATGCCTGAGTATCTTCTTTAGGAGTAACTGTAACATCAGCAAGATCTACTTCTGTTGAGTCACCCTGATTTACAGCGACTCTCTGAACATAAACGATCTCTCTGTTCACTCCATCGCCATTAACGCCAATTCCTCTGAATGTAATATAATATGTAACTCTTATCTTTGCGTACACATTGATGATGTCATTAGCTTTAACATCACCAACCTGGCCAAACTCAACTTTCTTATCAAAATTTCCCTCTGAATCCTTTGTATACCAGCCTTCAAACTCCTTGCGGCCTTTTTCACCTGCTGCAAATGAAAGATCAGGAATACCCGGATCCACAAGGTTATCACCCTTTGTTACATCCTGAGTGTTGAGAAGAGTATCTCCATCGTAGAAGTTGTATGTTGCAACAGCCTTCTGCGTCTCATCATCTTCTGCTGATGTTCCATTAGCAGCCACGATAAATACTGAGAAATTATCCACCTCAAAATCAGCCTCAGTAGCCTTTGTGGTTGCTTCACCATTCTCATCTACTGCTGCCTCAGTTGCAATGTTAGCGTCAAGAGTCTCAACGCTGCCATCGTGGTCGTGGAGCACGGTGAAAGACTCACCCTGGAGTTCTGTGTCAAGGGCAAGGCTTACGTGTACGTAATTCTCGTCTGCAGGCTGGATCTCGGACTTATTGCCGTCCTTGTCGGTGTAGTAGAATGTGATATCTACGCCGACGGCTGCGGTTACTTCCTCACCCAGTGTGTCCTGTGCAGTTGAAAGAGCCTGTGACTCTGAAATACTTTTGATGCTTACGGTTGTGCCCTCAGGGAAGATACCTTCCTCGGCGTCAACTGAAACAACAAGGCCGCCTGCATGAACTCCGCTCTTGGAGATTGCAGGGTACTTTGTTGCTACATCTTCAGCTGCCACGAAGTTAGCTGTGAATGTAGCATCCTCCTCAAGGTCAGCAGGAACAAAGGTGGCCTCATCTGATACCTGATTGCCATCTTTATCTGTCCACTCTACGAACTCATACTCTTCATTTATTGCTGTAGCTGTTGATCCCTCGAACTGTGCATCTTCGTCAAGGATATTGATCTCTTCTGAGGTCTTTGACAGCTTACCGCCCTTGGTGGTCTTGTAAGTTACCTTTACAAGCTTCTCCTCAGGCTCTTCCTCTTCCTCTTCCTCAGCCTCGAAGTTGGCTGTGAAAGTGGCGTCCTCCTCAAGATCTGAAGGAACGAAGGTCTCCTCGTCAGAAACCTGATTGCCGTCCTCATCAGTCCACTCTACGAAGACATAGCCTTCGTCTGCAGTAGCTGTTGCTCCCTCAAACTCTGCGTCTTCGTCATTTATATCAACTTTTTCTGATTTACGGGAAACGCTTCCTCCCTCGGTTGCCTCATAGGTAACCTTTACAAGCTTCTCCTCGTCTTCTTCCTCTGCATCGTCTTTTGACTCAGCTTTCTCAGCCACCTCTTTATCAGCAGCTTCTTCCTCGTCAACTTCTTCCTCAGCAGCTTCTTTCTTCTCAGTATCAGATGCTTTCTCGGCGTCGATTTCCTCCGTATCCTCAGCATCCTCTTCTACTGTTTCAGAATCCTGCTCTGGATCTGTCTCCTCAGTCTCTTCTGCGGAATCAGCTTCGTCAGACTCTTCACCATCAGCATTCTCTGATGACTCTGTCTCTGATGCGTCCTCCTGAGTATCTTCAGTAGGTGTTTCAGCCTCTTCCGTCACCTCTGTAGTCTTTTCAGAAGGTGTTTCTTCTGTAGGCGTTTCAACCTCTGCAGCATCCTCTTCATGAGTTTCTTCTGCAGTTTCTTCCTCCTCGTTGTTTTCCTCAGCAGTTGTCTCCTCTTCGGTTGTTTCTTCCTCGGGAGCCTCCTCCTCGGTTTCTTCCTCCGGAGCCTCTTCCTCTACCTCTTCCGAGATATCAAGGGATCCAAGGCCCTCGCCATCTGAAGTTCCATCTTCGGATGTTTCGACTGCTTCCGCATCTGCCGCATAAACTCTTGCTGATGCGAAATCACTACTGAAAGTAGTGGTAAGCAGAGTTGCAGTCAGAACAAATGATAACAGTCTGTTCCACTTTTTCGACATTTCTCTTTCCTCCTATATTTACTCTTCCAAGTGGTAAGTTAAACGCATTGTTGTTCCTGTTGGTCATAGACAGCCTGCGCGCCGCTATCCATGGCCTCTTCCATGAGCTTGAGCATTTCAAGCACACTTCTGAAGTGTTCTGTGCGATTCTCGTCAGCCCATACGATCTTACCCTGCCAGGTACCGTTCTGACGATTATCGACTTTTACAATAAATGTGTTTTTCTGAGGTACGTCTTTTTTAATCATAATAGTATCCTTTCAATTTCACATAGACCATAATATATGATTACCAATCATATAAACCATCATAATTCTATAAATTTTTGTAAAACTTTTATAAAATCATGAAAAATTATGATTGCACCCAAAAAAATCAGTCGGAAAATTAAATTCCGACTGATCTTGACATCACTATATCGTGATGCATGTTATTAAGTTTTAATCCTGACTCTACTTATTATAATGTCTTTTCTCTGAGTCCTTCTTATTCCTCTTCTTTATTCTTTTTGCCTGTGATCAGAAGTGATATCGCCAGTGCTGCTGCAAAGAGGATAGCAATGAATCTTCCTGCTGCATTTGTAGGATCATCAGTCTTACCACGTCTTGCGCCAAGCACTGCTGCTCCGTCGCCATCTGTTTCTTCCTCTCTTCTTACGCCGAGTACTTCTGCAATCGGCGCAAGGATGTCAGGAATTATTGTTGCGGCCTGAGGTGCTGGTGTTACATCTGTTGTACCCGCAGGTGTGTCGTCTGCAGCAGGTGCAGGAGCGGGTGCGGGTGCAGGCTCTGGTGCATCAGGTGCTGTAGGACTAGGTGTATCAGCTGCTATTACAGGTGAAGGACCTGTTGTCGGGTTTGCAGGTACTACATTTGCTGTAGGTGAAGGAGGAGTATCCGGTACTTCCTCGGGTGTAGGTGTAGGAGACGGTGGAGGTGTAGGCTCCGGTGTGGGTTCCGGGGTGGGTTCAGGTGTGGGTTCTGGCGTAGGGTGCGGTGTGGGTTCCGGAGTA
>JAEEGH010006327.1_pt1 | contig 29075 bp, 33 predicted proteins | sample 9134181 | NCBI WGS metagenome assembly JAEEGH01 (sample SAMN16246544, study PRJNA631951) | gut metagenome | biome: gut microbiome; feature: rumen; material: DP-attached | host: Bos | place: Iran: Karaj | collected 2018-10 | reverse complement strand
GGAGATGGAGTCGGTGAAGGACTCGCTGACGGCCAGCGGTGTGGATTTCGTTTATATCACGAATACGAGCAGCAGCACCGGCGAATGGCTCTCGCGTGTTGCCCGCCACGGCGGCGACCACTACATGGTGCCCAAGGACAGGATGGAGGCCATGCAGATCCCGGGCTACAGAGCAGCCATTCCCCATTATCTTATCTATGACAGAGAGGGCCGTCTGGTGAAGTTCCTCACCGGCTGGTCCGGCGTGGATGCGATGATGAGCGAGCTGAACATTGACAATTGACGTTGTTTCCGTTTTTTCCGAGTTTTTCGATGTTAAATTTCCCATTTTTCACTCATTTCATCCGCTTTTGACACTATTTTCACCGAAAAACGCACTTTAGACCAAAGATTATCGGCCATAAGCCCTCTTCCTGCACAAATTCGCCATACTTTTGCGCCGATTTCTTTTTATCGGCCGCATTCTCGGGTGCGAAGACACGACAAAATTAAATTAAGTATTAACAAAGTAAAATTTTATTTTTATGAAAAAATTTACTTTGTCGTGCCTCAGCCTGATCATGGTTGCTGCATGCACGACGACCCCGGCAAACGATTTGCTGGACAGTGAGAATCAACAGAGTGTTAATCTGCAGAACGGCGCAGAGTCCTCCGAGACGCTGCCCCCGGGCAAGGCGCGGGTGCGCTTTGTCTTCGACGGCCTGACCTTCAACACCAGCCCGATGACCAAGACCGAGCCCCTCGGTTTGACGGATGCGGGAGTGAACTACCTTTATATATATGAAGGTGAGACACTTCTGCTGAAACAGACGGCGGGAGAATCTGGCAGCGGAGCTGGCGGGGCGTTTGGGAGTCCTTCGTTGGTGTTGGACTATGGGTCGCACACGCTCACTTTTGTGGCCTCGGACTTTGAGCTGGACGACACCGACAATCAGGTGCGCAGCGGCAACACCTTCAGCGCCAGGAAGACGGTGACGGTGGACGAAAACACCACGGTACAGTCCGTCATCATGGCCCGCATCAAGACCGGACTCCGCATCGTCATCAACGACAGCCCCGCCAACCTCGCCCGACTCAACAAAATCACCATTGTCTTAAACCGTACCTACATCAATCTCCTTCCAGGCGACCAAGTGGTCACACAGCACAGCGGCAGCATATACATCAACTGCGACGTGCCCCAGACAACCCCGGCAGCACTCACGCTCTACACCTTCTGCCCCAGCTTCGCCGAGGTCTTCGACCAGGAGTTCTACGTGATGATGAGAGACAAAGATACCAACACCATACTCTGCAACAAAAGAGTCACGGCGCCCCTCCTCATGAACCGCATCACCGAAGTGCGCGGCACATGGCTCACCACGGGTTCCCTCGTCACCGTCAACACCGCATGGGGGGAGGAGTTGGTAATTGACAATTGACAATTGATAATTGACAGTTATGAAAGCCTACATCAAACCCTGTTGCAGGGCAGTGGTCATCGAGCCGTCGGCGTTCGTGGCGGCATCGCGTGCGGTAGAGTTCTCCACCGGCGTGCATCGCACCGAATACAAAGACGACCTCATTGACGACATCGACGGCGGCAGCCCCTCAGACAACAACGCGTCGGCAGGAGGCTACACGCCCATCGACTGGGTCATCGTACACTGAGCGACAGGACGTCTGGACAACAACAGACGAAATTTTGCACATAAATTAAGGATAGATAGCAGCCGAAAAGTTTGGTAAAAAGAAAAAAATGTTGTATCTTTGCACCCGAAACCTAACCAAAAACGACACACTATGTTATCCGTAGAAGAACTCAACGACAGACTCATCGACCTGGCCTTCAGCGAAGACATCGGCGACGGCGATCACACCACGCTCTGCTGCATCCCCGAAGACGCCATGGGAGAGAGCAAGCTGCTCATCAAAGAGGCCGGCATAATAGCCGGCGTGGAGATTGCTAAACAGGTGTTCCACCGCTTCGACCCGACACTCGAGGTGGAGGTGTATATCCAGGACGGCGCCGCCGTGAAGCCCGGAGACATCGTGATGAGCGTTCGCGGCAAAGAGCAGAGCCTCCTGCAGACCGAGCGCCTGATGCTCAACATCCTGCAGCGTATGTCGGGCATCGCCACCATGACGCACAAATACCAGCAGGCCCTCATCGACGCCGGCACGAAGACGCGCGTGCTCGACACACGCAAGACGACGCCCGGCATGCGCATGCTGGAAAAGGAAGCCGTGAAGATCGGCGGCGGCATGAACCACCGCATCGGGCTCTTCGACATGATACTGCTCAAAGACAACCACATAGACTTCTGCGGCGGCGTGCACAATGCCATCAGCCGCGCCAAGGCCTACTGCAAGGCCAAGGGCAAGGACCTCAAGATAGAGTGCGAGGTGCGCGACTTCGAGGAGCTGGACGAGGCGCTCCGCGAGGGCTGCGACCGCATCATGTTCGACAACTTCACGCCGGAGGCCACGGCCAAGGCCGTGCAGCTGGTGGCCGGGCGGGCCGAGACGGAATCCTCGGGCGGCATCACCTTCGAGACGATGATACCCTACGCCAAGGCCGGGGTGGACTACATCTCGTTCGGGGCGCTGACGCACTCGGTGAAGGGGCTCGACATGAGCTTCAAGGCAGCGGGGTCGTCGAAGCTGAAGATTGAAAACTATTTCTAACATCTAAAAACTCTAAAAAAACGAAAACCTTGTCGGGTGTGTTTCAAAAAAAAACCAAGAAAACCCTCTTGTCAGTATGTAAGGGCCCTTAGCCCTTTGCGATGCGAGCCACATATTTTTCCTTGTATGCAAGCATCCAGATAAAAATCTATGACTCACATCACAGCCTTCTTCGAAGTCTTACATACTGCCAAGAGAAAAACATTAAAAACCATTTGCAGTTATTCGGTTTGCAGTTATTCGTTTATCGTTTATCGTTTATCGTTTATCGTTTACCATCATACATCCTACACCAGCCATCAGACATCATACCTCGTCCTATGCTGTACACACGTGACGGTTTTTTAGGTTTTTCTTTAAATCTCTGCAGACTGTTCATTCTTCTCGCGATGATGTTTGCGACGGTAGCCTGCAGCGACGGGGACACGGACACCGATGAGGATGACGTGCCGTCCATCGAGGACGTCGACACCGGGCTGGCACGCGTGTACATCACCACGCCGGGAGCGGCGGAGGTGAAGAGCAAAGAGAAGTGGCTCACGGGGGCCACAATCGCCGTGTATGACAGCGAGGGCACGTTGAATTACAAAGGGAGCACCGAAATCAAAGGGCGCGGCAACATGTCGTGGACCTTCCCCAAGAAGTCGTACGCCCTCAGGCTGAAGAAGAAAGGCAAGGTGCTCGGCATGCCCGAGGGCAAGCGATGGTGTCTCATGGCCAACTGGCTCGACCGCACGCTGATGCGCAACGCCGTGGCCTTCAGGATGTCGTCGCAGATGGGGGCGCTGGACTACACGCCGCGCGGAGAATACGTGGAGCTCTTCGTCAACGGCGAGCACCGCGGCAACTACTACCTCTGCGAACAGATCAAGATAGACAGCCACCGCGTGCCCGTAGAGGAGCCCGGCAAGAGCGAGACGGCATGGCCCGGCACCAGCGGGGGATACATCTTCGAGCTGGACGAATACTTCGACGAGGAATTCCGCCTGCGTTCGCCCAGGGCCGACCTGCCCTGGATGCTGAAAGACCCCGACGAGGTCGGCGACGAGGCCTGGGCCTACGTGAAGGGCTACGTGGCCGAGCTGGAGGACGCCCTCTACGACGAGGTGCGCTTCGCGCGGCGCGACTTCGCCCGGATGATGGATCTGGAGAGCTTCGCCGACTGGTGGTTCGTGCACGAGCTGACGATGAACCGCGAACCGCGCTACCCCAAGAGCTGTTACATGCACAAACACCGCGACACGGAGGCGGGCAGGGGACTCTTGATGGCCGGGCCAGTGTGGGACTTCGACTGCGAGACCTTCGACGCCAGCGTGGAGAGCCAGTTCACCGCCATCACCTGCCTCTATTACCCCCGTCTGTTCGAAGACGCGGAGTTTCGCGATCTGGTGAAACGCCGCTGGGAGCGCCTCAAGGAAGAAGGGTTGCACGGGCAGGTGTGCGAATACATCGACGCGCTGAGCGACAGGCTGCGCGCCTCGGAGAGCATCAACAGCCGCATGTGGCCCGTCACCACGCCCTCGAACACCGACATACTGCTGAGCTGGGACGGCGCCGTGGCGCAGCTCAAGGAGACCTTCACGAGGAAATACCTGTGGATGGACTACGCCATCAGGAACCTCTGAACACGACACAACACCATGTATCACAACAATATCAACACAACAACATCGCATGAACAAAAGATTAATGGTCATCGGCCTCGTATGCCTCACGGCCTTCGCCGCACGCGCCCAGTGGTGGGTGGGCGGCTCGGTGAGCCTCCGCTACAACAGCACGACGCTCAACAGCTTCACCATGGACGACCGTCTCGTCGTGAGGATAGCGCCGGAGGCGGGCTACAACATCAACGCACACTGGGCCGTGGGTATGGCCGTGGGCTACGCCTATCTGCAGCACGCCAACATCACCGTTTTGAACCAGACGCTGCCGGGCAGCGGCAACGAGGTGAGCTTCAAGCCCTTTGCGCGCTACATCTTCAAGCCGCTGGGGCGCTGCCGCTTCTACATCGACGCCGGACCGGCCTACACGCTGCTGGCTCGCAACAGCGACAGCAACCTGAACGCCATCGGCCTGCGCGCCAACATCGGCATCATGGTGGACATCAGCCGGCGCTTTGCCCTCACGGGGTATCTGGGCGACATCGGCTACCAGCACTCCTGGGTGAAGGTCAACCGCATGACGGTGCGGGACAACGAGTTCCGCTTCGATGTGGTCAACAACTTCGGATTGGGCGTGGTGATTAAAATGTATAATGAAAAACGAAGAACGAAAAACGATAACCCTTAACCCTTAACCCTTAACCACATTGAAACCCTTCTTACTTCTTACTTCTTACTTCTTACTTCTTCTCGCGGTGGAGACCGCGAGTGCCTGCACGAATCTCATCGTGGGGAAGGGGGCTTCAAGTAACGGTAGCGTCATCGTGTCGTATTCGGCTGATGATTACGGCAGTTACGGATATCTGTTTTACTTCCCGAGAGGCACCCACAAAAAGGGAGAGATGCGCCCCATATACCACTACGACACGGGTAACTACATGGGCGAGATAGAGGAGGCGCTCGAGACCTTTCAGGTGGCCGGACTCACGAACGAATGGCAGGTGACGGTGACGGAGACGACCTTCGAAGGACGAGAGGAGCTGTGGGAGGGCAAAGACGGCATCGTGGACTACGGCAGCCTGATGCAGATCGCCCTGCAGCGCTCACGCACGGCGCGCGAAGCCATCGATGTGATGGCCGCCGTTACGGAGCGCTACGGATACGCCAGCGAGGGCGAGACCTTCACCGTGGCCGACAAAAACGAGGTGTGGCTCATGGAGATGATCGGCAAAGGCAAAGAGGAAAAAGGCGCCGTGTGGGTGGCCCTGCGCGTGCCCGACGACTGCATCACGGCACACGCCAACCAGAGCCGCATCGAACGCTTCCCCCTCAATGACAAAGAACGCTGCCGCTACAGCCGGGACGTCATCAGCTTTGCCCGGCGGAAAGGCTACTTTACGGGGCGCGACGAGGACTTCTCCTTCAGGGACGCCTACGCGCCGGCCGACTTCGTGGCGCTGCGCGTCTGCGAGGCGCGCGTGTGGAGCTGGTTCCACCGCTGGGGCGAGGGCGACATGATGCGCTATCTGCCTTACGCCATGGGCGACACCGAAGCCGAGAGGCTGCCGCTCTGGGTGAAGCCCAAGAGGAAACTCACGTGTCAGGACGTCAAGGACATGATGCGCGACCACTACGAGGGGACGCCCCTGGCCATCGACAGCGGCGTGGGGGCGGGGCCCTACAGGATGCCCTACCGTCCGACGCCGCTCCTGTGGGAGGTGGACAGCGTCAGGTATTTCAACGAGCGCCCCATCTCGACGCAGCAGACGGCCTGCGTCTATGTGGCCGAGATGCGCGCGTGGATGCCCGACTGGGCGGGCGCCTGTCTCTGGTACGGCAACGACGACGCCAACATGATACCCCTCGTGCCGCTCTATCCGGGCAGTCTGCAGAGCGTGCCCGAGTGCTTCCACCCCAACAGCGGCGATGCCTTCAACTTCAGCTTCCGCAGCGCCTACTGGCTGCAGAACTGGGTGAGCAACACGGTGTACGGCCGCTACTGCCAGCTCTTCCCCGAGCTCGCCTCGGAGCGCGACCGGCTGGAGCGCGACTGGCGCTCGCTGCAGGACGACATCGAGCGTGAAGCCCTGGCCAAGGGTGAAGCCGAAGGTCGTGCCGCCCTCAACGCCTACAGCCACCGCGCCGCGGGGCAGATGATGGACGAATGGATGATGCTGGCGCAGCGCCTCATCGTGAAATACAACGACATGGCCGAGAAGGCCGCCGACGCCGACGGCCGCTGGCTCAAGACGCCGGGAGGCAGGCCGAGGCCCGTCGTCCGGCCGGGATATCCTCCCGAGTGGCGCAGGCGCATCGTTGATGAAGAAGGCAGCCGGTACAAAGTACCGGAGAAAATTGAAAATTGAAAATTGATAATTGATAATTAAAAATTAAAGCCGGGTGTATTTCAAAAAAAACATAAAAAACCCTCTTGTCAGTATGTAAGGGCCCTTAGTCCTTTGCGATGCGAGCCACATATTTTTCCTTGTATGCAAGCATCCAGATAAAAATCTATGCCTCACATCTCAGCCTTCTTCGAAGTCTTACATACTGTCAAGAGAAAAACATAAAAAACAGTTTGCAGTTATTCGTTTATCGTTTATCGTTTTTCGTTTATCGTTTAGCGTTTACCATCATCCATCATCCATCTGCCATCCTACATCAGACATCATCATATGCAGTACACACGTCACGGTTTTTTAGGTTTTTCTTTTTCCAGGTTGTGTTCTGGAAGAACTGATGGTGTGGCTGCAGGATTTTATCGGAGAGCTTGTTTTCCAGGAAAATCCTGTGGGCACAACAGCAAAGACGCCGTCGACAACCTGGAAAAAGGGTTTTCTTGGTTTATCTTTGAAAACACCCGACAATAACACCCGACAAATAACAGTAAACAATGGTAGCATTTTTAATATTCTTAAGTTGGCACGTGTGGGTGCTGGTGAACGGGCACCTGGAAGAGGTGCAGCCGGAGGTGACGGCGTCCGAGGTGAAGCCCGGATGGAAAATAGTGGACATACAGCTCAAGTCGCACACGGTGCGCTACCTCTGGGGCGTGAGCGCCATGCAGCTGTTGGGACGGCAGGACACCCTCGTGGTCGATCCGGGAGACGCCGTGCTCTCGGACTTCATCATGGTGCCCCTCAAAAAGAAAGCACAGTATCGCCGCTTCAAAGAGGAGAAGATGGACGAAAACCCCTACACCGTGCTCGACATGGAGGCCTTCGACATCACGCCCTGGGGCGACGACGCCTTCCGCCTGACGCCGCGCGTGCCGTTTAAGCCCGGCGAATACGTCATACACTGTCTGAAAAGCGAGAGAGTGGGCGAGCGGGGCGACTACGAAGTCTTTCCCGTCAGCGTGAAGTGACGGGGGGAAAAGAAAAATGGGGCTTTAGCGTGAAAAAAGCTCCGTTTTATTTTGCCATGTACCCAATTTTGGGTATCTTTGCGGGAAGAATGCTGAAAAACTGATACCAATGGACACGCCAAACGACTGCGCCGGATGCAAAATAGCCTCTCTGTGCGGACACAAAGGGGACGAAAGCGCCTGCCCCAAAGGATGGGCCGGCGTGCTGGTCTTTGCGCTGCCGCTGCTGGCCATCGTCGTATTATCAATCATCTTTAAATAAATAATGAACGTAATTCTAATTGCTGTCATCGTGCTCGGCCTCGTGGGCCTCATCAGCGCCGTGGTGCTGTTTGTGGCTTCGAAGAAGTTCGCCGTGTACGAGGACCCGCGCATCAAGCAGGTGGGAGAAGTCCTGCCTCAGGCCAACTGCGGCGGATGCGGCTACCCCGGATGTTCGGGCTTCGCCACCGCCTGCGTGAAGGCCAGTGAGAGCGGTTCGCTGAGCGACCTCAACTGCGCGCCCGGCGGACAGAAAGTGATGGAACAGGTGGCCGCCATACTCGGTCTGCAGGCTTCGGCCGCAGCGCCCAAGGTGGCTGTGGTGCGCTGTCAGGGCACCTGCGACGCTAGGCCCCACGGCGTGGAGTTTGACGGCGCCCACTCGTGCCGCATCCAGAACATGACCGGCATGGGCGAGACGCAGTGTCTCTACGGCTGTCTGGGCGAAGGCGACTGCGAGCACGCCTGTCTCTTCGGCGCCATCACCGTGAACCCCGTGACGCGCATCGCCGAGGTGGACGAATCCAAGTGCACCGGCTGCGGCGCCTGCGCCAAGACCTGTCCGCGCGGCATCATCGAACTGCGCCCCCAGGGTCCGAAGGGCCGCAAGGTGGTCGTGCTCTGCAACAATAAAGACAAGGGCGCTCTGGCCACGAAGGAGTGCAAGGCCAGCTGCATCGGCTGCGGCAAGTGCGTGAAGACCTGCGAGAAGTTCGAGGCCATCACCCTGGGCACCAATCTGGCCCACATCGACCCCGACAAGTGTAAGATGTGTCTGAAGTGCGTCGAGGCCTGTCCGCGCGGCGCCATCAAGGCCTTCAACTTCCCCCCGCGCAAGCCCAGGACGGAAGCACCCGCAGCACCCGCAGCGGAGAAGGCCCCGCAAGTAGAACCCCAAAAGAAGGAGGCCGAGGCATGAAAACATTCAGAATAGGCGGGGTGCATCCCGCAGAAAACAAGCTGAGCGCCGCAGCGCCCATACGTGAGGCGCAGTTGCCCAAGCAGGCCGTCTTCTCCATGTTTCAGCACATCGGCGCGCCCGCAGTGCCCGTGGTGAAGAAGGGCGACAAGGTGAAGGTGGGTACCCTGCTGGGTGAGGCCGGAGGCTTTGTCAGCGCGCCCGTGTACAGCAGCGTGAGCGGCACGGTGAGCAAGGTGGACGTGGCTCTGGACGCCAGCGACACCCGCCGCATGGCCGTGTATGTCGACGTGGAAGGCGACGAATGGGAAGAGGGCATCGACCGCTCGTCGGACCTCGTGAAGCTCTCGGACCGTCCCGACCTGGACGCCAAGACCATCGTGGAAAAGGTGAAGCAGGCCGGCATCGTCGGCATGGGCGGCGCCACATTCCCCACGCACGTGAAGCTGTCGCCCCCGCCCGGAGCGAAGGCCGAATGCGTGATCATCAACGCCGTGGAGTGTGAGCCCTATCTCACGGCCGACCACCGTCTGATGATGGAGAAGGCCGACGAGGTGCTCGTGGGCATCCAGCTGCTGATGAAGGCCGTCGGCGTGGAGAAGGGTTATGTGGGCATCGAGATGAACAAACCCGACGCCATCACCCTGATGCGGAAGAAGGCGGAGAAATACACGAACATAGAGATCGTGCCCCTGAAGGTGAAATACCCGCAGGGCGGCGAGAAGCAGCTCATCGACGCCGTGATCGGACGTCAGGTGCCGGCACCGCCCGCCATCCCCATCAATGTGGGCGCCGTGGTGCAGAACGTGGGCACGGCCTTCGCCGTGTATGAGGCCGTGATGAAGAACAAACCCCTCATCGCCCGCGTCATCACCGTGACGGGCAAGAGCGTGAAGCAGCCCTCCAACCTCTGGGCCCGACTGGGCACGCCCTTCCAGCAGCTCATCGACGAATGCGGCGGACTGCCCGAAGACACCGGCAAGGTGATCGGCGGCGGCCCGATGATGGGCAAGGCCCTCATCTCGCTCGAGGTCCCCATGACGAAAGGCTCCTCGGGTCTGCTCATCATGAACGACAAGGAGGCCAGAAGAGGCGAGACGCGCCCCTGCATCCGCTGCGCCAAGTGCGTGTCGGCCTGTCCGATGGGCCTGGAGCCCTTCCTCCTGTCGGCCCTCAGCTCGCAGCACATGTGGGAAGAGGCCGAAGGGAACAACATCACCTCGTGCATCGAGTGCGGCTCGTGCGCCTTCACCTGTCCCAGCCACCGGCCGCTGCTCGACATGATACGTCTGGGCAAGACCACCGTGATGGGCATCATCAAAGCCAGAGCGGCACAGAACGCTCCCAAAAAGTAAAGAAATCAAGGAACTATGAATAAATTGATTGTTTCTCTCTCGCCCCATGTTCACAGCGGAGACTCCGTGGAGAAGAACATGTACGGCGTCGTGATAGCGCTGGTGCCTGCGCTCTTGTGCTCGCTCTGGTGCTTCGGCATGGGCGCCGCCGTCGTGCTCCTCACGAGCGTGTGCGCCTGCGTCTTTTTTGAATGGTTCATCGGCCGCTTCATCCTGGGGCGTCAGGAGCTCACCGTGACCGACGGCAGCGCCGTGCTCACGGGACTGCTGCTCGGATTCAACCTGCCCTCCAACCTGCCCGTGTGGATCATCATTGTGGGTGCACTCGTGGCCATCGGCGTGGGCAAGATGACCTTCGGCGGGCTGGGGCAGAACCCCTTCAACCCCGCATTGGTGGGCCGCGTGTTCCTGCTCATCAGTTTCCCCGTGGCCATGACCTCGTGGCCCGTGAGCGGCAGCATGGGCTACAGCGACGCCGTGACGGCCGCCACGCCCCTGTTCATCATGGGTCAGGCCATCAGTAATCAGGACGCCTCGCTGCTCGCGGAGCTGCCTTCCGCCCTCGACATGCTCATCGGCCGCACGGGCGGCTCGCTGGGAGAGGTGAGTGCGCTGGCCCTCATGCTGGGCTGCTGCTTCATGCTCTGGAAGAAGATCATCACGTGGCACATCCCCGTGAGCATCCTGCTGACGGTGTTCTGTCTGGCCGGATTGCTCCATCTGGTGAGCCCCGTCTATGCCGACCCCCTCTCGGTGGTGCTCTCGGGCGGATTGATGCTGGGCGCCTGCTTCATGGCGACCGACTACGTCACCTCGCCCATGACGCCCAAGGGGCAGATCGTCTACGGCGTGGCCATCGGCTTCCTGACGGTGGTGATCCGTGCCTGGGGCGCTTACCCCGAAGGCATGTCGTTCGCCATCCTCATCATGAACGCCTTCGTGCCTCTGATCAACACTTATTGCAAACCTAAACTGTTCGGGGAGGTCAAGAAATGAAGAAGTTAGCATCTACCTGGTACAACATGACCATAGTGCTCACGCTCATCAGCGTGGTGGCCGGTGCGGCGTTGGCCTATGTCAACGACCTCACGGCGGGTCCCATCCGGATGATCAAGGAGCAGGAACTGCAGGACGGCATCAAGGCCGTGCTCTCGGCCGATGATCTGACCGTGGAGGAAACGGAAGAGACCGACGGCGTGATCGTTTACCGTACCGACAAGGGCACGGCTGTACAGGCCACTGACCCCAACGGTTTCGGCGGCAAGCTGACCGTGCTGGTGGGCTTCGACAGCAAGGGTGCCGTGCAGGGCTACCGCGTGCTCGAGAGCGCGGAGACGCCGGGACTCGGTGCCAAAGCCGGAGACTGGTTCCAGAAAGGGCAGAAGGGTGACATCATCGGCATGTCGCCCGAGAAGAACAACATGACCGTGAGCAAGGACGGCGGTGAAGTGGATGCCATCACGGCCTCGACCATCACCTCGAGAGCCTTCCTGCGCTGCGTCAACGCCGCCTATGAAGCCCTCGCCAAGGAGGACGCTCAGAGCGGCGCCACACGTCAGGCCGGGGACAACACTAATGAGGAGGATTAAGCTATGAATCAGATTAAAGTATTTTGGAACGGACTCGTTAAGGAGAATCCCACCTTCGTGCTGCTCCTGGGCATGTGTCCCACACTGGGCACCACCTCGAGCGCCCTCAACGGCATGTCGATGGGACTGGCCACCATGGCGGTGCTCATCTTCTCCAATCTCATCATCTCGCTCATCAAGAGCTTCATCCCCGACATGGTGCGCATCCCCTCGTACATCGTGGTGATCGCCTCGCTGGTGACCATCCTGCAGATGGTGATCAAGGCCTATGCGCCGGAGATCGACAAGTCGCTCGGACTGTTTATCCCGCTCATCGTGGTGAACTGCATCATCCTGGGCCGCGCGGAGGCCTTCGCCGCCAAGAACGACCCGCTCTCGTCCGTCACCGACGGCGTGGGCATGGGCCTTGGCTTCACGATGGCGCTGACGCTGCTGGGCGGCGTGCGAGAACTGCTCGGTACGGGCCGCATCTTCTCCTTTGGCATTTTCCCCGAGGACTACGGCGCACTGGTCTTCGTGCTGGCGCCCGGTGCCTTCATCGCTCTGGGCTATCTCATCGCCATCGTCAACCGCCTCAAGAACTAACACGGAAGTTTATCCTACAGAAAGAATACAGTTATGGCATACATTCTTATAGTCATCACGGCGATATTCGTCAACAATATCGTGCTGTCGCAGTTTCTGGGCATCTGTCCCTTCCTCGGTGTGTCGAAGAAGGTGGAGAGCGCTCTGGGCATGGGGGCCGCCGTAGCCTTCGTGCTGACCATCGCCACCATAGTGACGTATCTCATCCAGAAATTCGTGCTGGAGCCCAACGCTCTGGAATACCTGCAGACCATCGCCTTCATTCTGGTGATTGCGGCCCTGGTGCAGATGGTGGAAATCGTGCTTAAGAAGGTGAACCCCGGCCTGTATCAGGCGTTGGGCGTGTTCCTGCCCCTCATCACCACCAACTGCTGCATCCTGGGTGTGGCCATTCTCGTGGCCGGCGGCACCTACAACGCGCAGGGTCTGGAGCCCGACCTCTTGACGGGCATCATCTTCGCCTTCTCCACCGCCATCGGCTTCGCTCTGGCTTTGACCATCTTTGCCGGCATGCGCGAGCAGCTCTCCATGATGAATATCCCGATGGGCATGCAGGGTATGCCCATTGCGCTGGTCACGGCCGGCCTGCTGGCTATGGCCTTCATGGGATTCAGCGGTGTAGACAACGGACTCTCCAAAGCATTAGGGCTTTAGAGAGTCCGCTGATGAAAGACTTCTTGTAAAGGAGTTCTTTTAAAAATCGTGACCTAAAGCGGTCTCCTTGTTGCCGGTCTGGCGCTTGAGGCCGCTTTTTTCTATGGCTTCCGTACGCTCGTCCTGAGTCCATGCGTTCCAAACGACGGTGCACTCGGGATAAGGCTTGCCGGTGACGAGCTCTTTGTTCTTGACCGACTGGGAAGAGTACCATTTCTGGTGTTCCACATTCCTGGTCTTACAGGGATGGGGGCAGGTGTTACACCTGTGATCGTTGATGCATGCCATAATGCTTGTGTTTTTATTGGTTGAGTGAAATAAAGTCCGAATCGTCCTGGGGCGCGCGAAAGATCATGGTCGTGGCGCCGATGGTGATGATGTCGCCGTCGGAGAGCGGCATACGGTCCTGATCGCGCAGTATGTCGTTCATGTAGAATGTGCCCGTGTTGGAAGGGGCGTCGCGCAGAAGCCAGCGGAGTTGTCCGTTCTTCTTGCGCTCCACACGGATGATGCAGTGTTTGGTGTCGATGCTGGGATCGGTCGTCTCCAAAGGCTGATTGATTTCCGTGCCGTGGACCCAGCGGCCGAAGACGTTGTCGCCCTCGACGAGAGGTTTGAACTGACGGTAGTGGAAGACGTTCTCCACCACGATAACGGCACCGAATTCCCCTACCGGCTCATCGACCTCCTCTCCGCCGTTCTTAAAGCGGGCAGGGTAGGTATGGCGGGGGCGTTTCATTTGATTTTATCTGTCCAGATGTCGTAGAGATCGTAGTCCAGATCACGCAATTCGCGCGCTCTGAGAATGGCGGCGTCTTCCGAGGAGAATCCGGGGAGGATGACACGCACCATGCCTTTTCTCTCGGGTATGGCCATCGCTCCGTGAACACCCATTTTCTCCAGACGCTTGATGAAAGTGCCGGCCAAAGACTCCGTCGTGGACGAGGCCATGACGATGCACCAGGTGCCGCTCTTGGGCATGGCCTTTGTGGCTGCGGGCTCTTCTGCCTTCTTGGCGGCGGGGGCAGCGGCGGGTGTTTCGGCCTGCTGCTCTGTCAGTTTGGCGGGAGCGGGTGTCTGGGGCTTCTCCGTCTTCACCGGCATGGGCTTAACCTCCTGGATGACAGGCGACTTGACCCCTTCGTCCTGAGCGGGCACCAAAGCTTCCATGCTGCTCTTGAGGTCGATCTCCAACATGTGCTCATAGAGCTGGTGGAATCCGGCCTCGATGCGCGTCGGCACATCGTATTGCTTGGCAAAATGCAAGCCGGGCACGATGAGGATGAAAGCAACCAGAATCGCTGCCGCTGCACGCAGAGTGCGGCGTACGCCCTTTCGGGAGAGTCGTATAGTGATATACTCGCTGTCCATGTTGTCAATGAATTTCGGCTCCACTTTGATGGCGGCGGGCAATTTGCGCATCTCCACAGTGTCCAGAGCGAAGAACTCGGGCGCTGCCACACCGGCTTCACATGGGGCGAACATCAGGCGTCCCCTCTCGTCCTGCGAGAACTGGCCGATGCTGCCGAGCTCGGCTTCGCCCTGAGTCAGGAGCGATTCGCGCAAATCGGCAACGTAGTTGCTCAGGAGGGCCTGCGCCATATCTTCAGAGAGACGGTGCAGACGCTTCAGCAGCGCTTTGAGGCCGTTGTCCTCCGCCATCTCGTCGGGCTCGAAGAGCACGTTCTTGCTGGGCGGCAGGAAGGTGTGGTCTTCGCTGCTGTAGTGCGCAGGCAACTGCTTGATTGTCAGCGTTCCGAATGTCGGGATGCTGACGCGGTCCTGCTGCATGAGGAGGTATTCAATATGTCCTGAGAGATCTTTCACGCTGCAAAGTTAATTATTTTTTTTCGAACGTGGACCCTTTCCGCCTCTTTTTTTTGAATTTTGATGATTTTTTCTTCCTCTCGACGATTTTTTCGGCGCAGATGTGTATGCAGGAGTCTCTCCGAGGACTCCTGGGATAGAAATTTTCTCCACCTCGCGGCCGAGAAAGTGCTCGATCTGTTTGAACTTGGGGATGTCCTTGTCGCTGACGAGCGTGATGGCCTCTCCTCCGGCTCCGGCACGGGCCGTGCGGCCGATGCGGTGCACGTAGTCTTCGGCGTCATGGGGCACGTCGAAGTTGATGACCAGCGAGATGTCGTCGATGTCGATGCCTCTGGAGACGATGTCCGTGGCCACCAAGATGTCGGTCTGTCCGGAGCGGAAGGCGTACATCACCTCGTCGCGTTCCTGCTGCGTCAGGTCGGAGTGCATGGCCCGACAGTTGAAGCCTGCCTTGTGGAGCGACACGTTCAGGTCCTTCACCTTCAGCTTGCTGCCGGCGAAGATGATGACGCGCTGCGGCTTGTTGGCCTTGAAGTGCTCCACCACAAAACGGATCTTCTGCGCCTCGTAGCAGACGCAGGCCTTCTGGCTGATTTTCTCGGCGGGCTTGGAGACGGCCAGCTTCACCTCCACGGGGTCGCGGAGGATGGTGCGGGCCAGCTGACGGATCTTCTCCGGCATCGTTGCGGAGAACATAATCGTCTGTCTTTCTTTAGGTAAGTACCCCACTATTTGAAGTATATCTTCAAGAAAGCCCATGTCCAACATGCGGTCGGCCTCGTCTAATATAAAAAAGGTCACGCGCGAGAGATCGATGTTGCCCAGCGAGAGATGAGAGATGAGACGGCCGGGGGTGGCGATCACCACATCGGCGCCCTGCTGCATGCCCCGCTTCTCCTGCTCGTAGCGGATGCCGTCGTTGCCGCCGTAGACGGCGACGGACGATACTTCGGGCAGATAATAGGCGAAGCCCTGCATGGCCTGATCGATTTGCTGTGCCAGTTCGCGCGTGGGCGACATGATGACGCAGTTGATGGCGTCCTTGGGATAGTCTCCGTAGGAGAGCTCGGAGAGCACCGGGAGCAGATAGGCCGCCGTCTTGCCGGTGCCCGTCTGTGCCACGCCGATGATGTCGCGGCCTTCGAGTATGGGGGGGATGGCGTGTTCCTGAATGGGCGTGCACTCGGTGAAGTTCATGTCGTCGAGTGCGTCCAAGACGGGATCGCTGAGATTCAGATCGTAAAAATCCATGTATTATTTCTTGTATTGTCTGTAGAGGTAATATACTGCGGCGAGGCCGACGAGCAGCATGAGCGCTTTGAGGTACACGCTGTATTCCGCCACCGTCTCGTCGAGTTGCTCATAAGGCACCACGGAGGCCAGAGCGTAGCCTATGGCGCCGAGGATGCAGTTCCAGGCGCCGGCGCCGATGGCCGTGTAGAGCAGAAAACGGCCGAAGCGCATGCGCGCCAGTCCGGCGGGAATGCTGATGAGCTGACGCACCGCAGGCACCAGACGGCCCACGATGGTGCCGATGGCGCCGTGTTCGTCGAAATAGTGTTCGGCCAGCTTCACTTTCTCCTCGTCGATGAGACAGAGATGCCCCAGCTTGGAGTTGGCGAAGCGGTAGATGATGGGTCGGCCCAGATAGAGCGCCAGCACGTAGTTGACGGTGGCGCCGATGAGGGCGCCCAGTGTGGCGCAGAGGATGATGAGCCACAGACTCATCTCACCCGTGGCGGCGGCCATGTAGGCTGCGGGCGGGATGACCACTTCCGAAGGGAAGGGGATGAAGCTGGACTCGATGGCCATCAGCAGGGTGATGACCCAGTAGTTGAGGTGTCCGAGACACCAGGCTATGAAGGGTATGGATTCCACAGGCTCTTCGGTTTACTTGTCGAAATAGGCTTGGGGCAGCGGGCGGCAGTTGTAGTGCGAGGCCATGATCTCGCCGTAGGCTCCCGCCGAACGCAGAGCGACCAGATCGCCGCGCCTGGTCTCGGTCATGCCGTAGTTCTTCACGAAGACGTCGCTCGACTCGCACACGGGGCCGACGATGTCGTAAACGAGGATGTTGTCGCGACCTTCGGCGCTGATATTCTGCACCTTGTGATAGGCGTCATAAAGTGCCGGTCGAATCAGATCCGTCATGCCGGCATCGAGGATGCAGAAGCGTTTGATGGCGTTCTCTTTCACATAGAGCACGCGGGCGATGAGCGAACCCATCTGCCCGACGACGGCACGTCCGCACTCGAAGTGCAGCTGCTGTCCGGGGCGCAGCTTCAGGTTGTTGCGATAGGTGTCGATGTAGGCCTTGAAGTCGGGCACGGGATGTCCGTCGGGATCTTTGTAGTCGATGCCTAGTCCGCCGCCCACGTTGATGTTCTCAATGCCCGTGATGCCGGCGGCCTCCAGGCGGTCCTGCAGCTCGTTGACGCGCAGCGAGAGCGCCTTGAAGTCGTCCATCTCCAGAATCTGGCTGCCGATGTGGAAGTGGAGACCGATGAATTTCACGTGCGCCAGCTCTCTGCAGCGGCGGATGACGCCCTCCATGTCCTGCATGTCAATGCCGAACTTGTTTTCGGAGAGTCCAGTCTGGATGTTGGCGTGCGTGTGGGCGCCCACATTGGGGTTGATGCGCAGGCAGACGGAGGCGGTGCGGCCGAGCTCCGAAGCCAGCTGGTCGATGACCTCCAGCTCGGGGATGCTCTCCACGTTGAAGCAGAAGATGCCCTTCTCCAGTCCGAGGCGTATCTCCCAGTCGCTCTTACCCACGCCGGCATAGACGATGCGCTCGGGGGCGAATCCGGCTTCGAGTGCGGCGCTGATTTCGCCGCCGCTCACGCAGTCGGCACCCAGTCCGGCTTCGGCGATTTGCTTCAGAATCACGGGATTGGCGTTAGCCTTCACGGCGTAGTGCATGTGCATGTGGCCGTCGAGCTCGTGGCGGATGACCCGGAGCGTCTCGGCGAGCAGCTCGGTGTCGTAGTAGTAGAAGGGCGTTCGCAGCCCTTGGAAGCGTTCTGTCGGGAACATGTTTTCCTTTTTAGAATAATACTTTGGACAGCGCCTGCAGCGTGGCCTTCTTGTCGTCCTTGTGGATGAGGAACGAGATGTTGTGGTTGGAACCGCCGTAGGAGATCATTCTCACGGGAATCTCCCTGAGGGCCTCGCAGGCGAGGGTCTCGAAGCCCTTGTTCTCCTGTCTGAGGTCGCCCACGACGCAGATGATGGTCATGTCGCGATCCACCTGTACGGTGCCGTACTTCTTCAGTTCGCCGACGATGTCATCCAGATGGGTCAGATTGTCCACCGTGACGCTCACGCCGACCTCCGAGGTGCAGATCATGTCGATGGAGGTCTTGTGCTGCTCGAAGATCTCGAACACCTTTCTCAGGAAGCCGTAGGCCAGGAGCATGCGGCTCGAGGTGATCTGGATGCACACGTTGCCGTCTCTGGCGGCTACGGCCTTGATCTTGCCGGGGATGAAGTCGTTGTTGATGATGGTGCCGGGGGCTGTGGGGTCCATTGTGTTGAGCAGACGCACGGGCACGCCGGCAAACTTGGCGGGCTGGATGCAGGTGGGGTGCAGGATCTTGGCGCCGAAGTAGGCCAGCTCGGCGGCTTCGTCGAAGTTGAGCTGACGCACGGGCACGGTGCCTTCCACGATGCGGGGATCGTTGTTGTGCATACCGTCGATGTCGGTCCAGATTTGGATCTCGTCGGCCTCGAGGGCAGCACCCAGCAGACAGGCGGTGTAGTCGCTGCCGCCGCGCAGCAGATTGTCGATGTCGCCGTAGGCGTTGCGGCAGATGAAGCCCTGCGTGATGTAGATCTGATAGCCCTTGTTCTCTTCCATCATCCGGCGGCTCTGCTCGCGGATGAAGGCGGTGTCGGGCTCTGCGTTTTTGTCCGTGCGCACCATTTCGAGTGCGGGCAGCAGGATGGCCTTGATGCCGCTCTCGAGCAGGTAGTTGGTCACCATGTTGGTGGACATCAGTTCGCCCTGTGCCAGCACGATTTTCTCCTCGAAGCTGGTGAAGTGCACTTTGGCCATAGCGCGCAGACCGTCGAACACGCTCTTGAGGAACGTGCGCGTCTCCGTCTTGTATTTCTCGCTCTTGTAGAGCTCTTCCACGTGGGCCATGTACTTTTGCTCCAGCTGGGCGATCACGTGCACGGCGCCTTCGATGTTGTTTTTGTAAAGGTAGTCGCTGATCTCCACCAGCGAGTTGGTGGTGCCGCTCATGGCTGAGAGCACGACGAGTTTCTCTTTGCCGTCGGCCGTCACGAGGCGGCTGACTTCTTTCATGCGTTGCGGAGTGCCTACGCTGGTACCCCCGAATTTCAGAACTTGCATATTTCTTCTTGTTGTTGTATTTTCTTTTATTCCTGTGTCTTTTCCTCTTTCTCCCCGTCTGCGCCGCCGATTCGGGTGAGGTGTCCGCCCTTACATTCCCAGGTGGTGCCGGGGAAGTCCACGGGCCACTGTGTGTTGTGTGTGGCCAGCACGATGGTGCAGTGGTTTTTGCGGCGCACTTCGTCGAGCAGCGCCATGACGCGTTCGCCGTTCTCCTGATCGAGATGTCCCGTGGGCTCGTCGGCCAGTATGAGTTGCGGACTGTTGAGTATGGCCCTGCAGATGCAGATGCACTGCTGCTGTCCGCCCGAGAGTTCGTGGGGATAGCGATTGGCGCAGTCGCTCAGCTCCACCCATTCCAGCAGCTCTTTGATGCGCTCGTTGCGCTGCTCTTTGTCTTTCCAGTCGGTGGCGCGCAGCACGAAGTCCAGATTGTGGTGTATGGTGCGGTCGGGCAGCAGCCTGAGGTCCTGGTGCACGATGCCGATGCGGCGGCGCAGAGCGGGCAGTTTGCTGGTCTTCATGCGCAGCATGTCTTCGCCCAGCACGCGGGCGTGTCCGTCTTCGATGGCCAGAGCGCCGTAGAGGGTCTTGATGAACGAGGTCTTGCCGCTGCCCACGGGGCCGAGCAGATAGACCATTTCCTCCTCCTCGGCGGAGAAGTCTATGTCTTCAAGCACTCGGAGGTCGTCCTGCAGGATGCTCACGTTGTGGTAGTCAATCGTCTTCATCCAATCAGTGTTTCTTCCATCCGGGGTTGTGTCGTTCGGCGAGTTCGGAGGCCAGCTGCTCGATGCGCAGTCCTTTGCTGGTGAGCAGCACGATGAGGTGGTAGAGCATGTCGCTGCCTTCGTAGATGAGTCGGTCGTTGGTGCCGTTAGTGGCTTCGATGACCAGCTCGAGGGCTTCTTCGCCCACCTTCTGTGCCATGCGGTTGAGTCCGTCCTTAAAGAGGCTGGTGGTGTACGAGCCTTCCGGCATTTCCTCGTGGCGCTTCTCGATGAAGTCCTGCAGTTCGCTCAGGAAGAGCAGGGGATTTTTCTCTGTCATTTGCTTATATGTGTTTATGTGTGTTGTCTTTATTTCTCGTTTTTCTCGTTCCAGCAGGTGTCGGCGCCGGTGTGACACACGGGCCCTACGGGGTGCACCTTGATGAGCAGCGTGTCCTGATCGCAGTCGAGCAGGATGTCCACCACGTTGAGGAAGTTGCCCGAGGTCTCGCCTTTGGTCCAATAGCACTGGCGCGTGCGGCTCCAGAAGCACACTTTTCCCGTCTCGAGGGTGCGGCGGTAGGATTCTTCGTTCATGAAGCCCAGCATCAGCACCACTCGGGTGTCGGCGTCCTGTATGATGGCGGGCACCAGCCCGTCGAGCTTCTCAAAGTCTATCTTTCTTTCATCCATAATTGTCAATTGTCAATTATCAATTATCAATTATCACCTCACGCAGATTCCTTCTCCCCTCAGGTAGCTCTTGAGCTCCTGCACGCTGATCTCGCCGAAGTGAAACACCGAGGCTGCCAGTGCGGCGTCGGCGCGCCCTTCTTTGAACACGTCGCGGAAGTGCTCCATCGATCCCGCACCGCCCGAGGCGATGATGGGGATGGAGAGGTTCTCCGAGAGCATGGCGAGGGCCTCGTTGGCAAATCCGGCTTTCACGCCGTCGTGGTTCATCGAGGTGAAGAGGATTTCTCCTGCGCCTCGCTCCTGTGCTTCGCGGGCCCATTCCAGCAGACCTTTGCCGAAGGGGATGCGTCCGCCGTTGATGTAGGTTTCCCACAGTCCGTCGGTCTCTTTGGCGTCGATGGCGCACACGATCACCTGGCTGCCGAAGCGCGAGGCTATTTCGTCGATGAGTTCCGGGCGCCGGAGTGCGGCGCTGTTGACGCTCACTTTGTCGGCGCCGGCCGAGAGCATGCGGTCCACGTCGTCCACGCTGCCGATGCCGCCGCCCACGGTGAAGGGGATGGAGAGCGTCTCCGCCACGCGTGTCACCATGTCGGTGAAGGTCTTGCGTCCTTCGTGCGAGGCGGTGATGTCGAGAAACACCAGTTCGTCGGCGCCGGCCTCGGAGTAGGCTCTTCCCAACTCCACGGGGTCTCCGGCCTGGCGGAGGTTCACGAAGTTGGTGCCCTTGACGGTCTGTCCGTCTTTCACGTCGAGGCAGGGTATGATGCGTTTGGCTAACATGCTTGGTATTCTTTGATGAGTGATGCGAGGTCGATGCGGCCCTCGTAGATGGCTTTGCCGAACACTACGGCCGGGATGCCGGCTTCGTCCAGCGCCCTGATGTCTTCTTTGGAGCTCACGCCGCCCGAGGCGATCAGCCTGCAGTCGGGCCACTGGGCCATGATGCTCTTGTAGAGCGCCGTGTTGGGTCCCTGCAGCATGCCGTCCTTCGAGATGTCGGTGCAGAGCACGTGCTGCAGTCCCTGCTTGCGGTAGCCTTCGAGGAAGGGCATCAGCTCCAGGGCGCTGTCTTCCTTCCATCCGTTGATGCTGATTTTGCCGTCGCGCACGTCGGCGCCCAGCACGATGCGTTCGGCGCCGTATCGTTCAATCCACAGCCCCACGCTGTCGGGGTCCGTCACAGCGATGCTGCCGGCCGTAGCCATTGCGGCGCCGGCGTCGAACACCTTCTCCAGGTCGTCCTCCGTCTTGATGCCGCCGCCGAAGTCCACCGTCAGCGAGGTCCTGCGGCAGATGTCGCGCAAGACGCGGTCGTTGACCACGTGGCGGCTTTTGGCGCCGTCCAGATCGACCAGATGCAGACGCCTGACGCCCATGTCCTCCATGCGCAGCGCCATCTCCACGGGGTCGCCGTATTCCTTCTTCGTGTCGTAGTCGCCCTGCGAGAGACGCACGCAGCGTCCGTCGATCAGGTCTATGGCGGGGATGAGCTGTATCATAGTTCGAGGAAGTTTTTCAGGATTTGTTCGCCCACGCGGCCGCTCTTTTCGGGGTGAAACTGTGTGGCCCAGAAGTTGTCTTTGTGCAGCGCGGCCGAGAAGGGCTGTATGAAGTCCGTCACGGCAGCCGTCTCGGGGCAGAGGGGCACGTAGTAGCTGTGGACGAAATACACGTAGTCCTCTTCTTTGAGGCCTTTGAAGAGCCCGCCGTCGTCGAGGCGATGTCCGTCTCTGGTGAAGGAGAGGCTGTTCCAGCCCATGTGGGGCACTTTGTCTTCGTGCCTTTGGGGGTGAAACAGGCGCACGTCGGTGTCAAACAGGCCCAGACACTCGGTGTCGCCCTCTTCGGAGTGGCGGCACATGAGCTGCTGTCCGATGCAGATGCCCAGCATGGGGGCTTTCAGGTCGCGGATGACGCGGTCGAGTCCTCTCTCGCGCAGATAGCTCATGGCGTGCGAGGCTTCTCCCTGTCCGGGGAACAGCACGCGGTCGGCCCGGAGCAGCGTCTCGGCGTCGTCGGTCAGGGTGGGGCAGACGCCCAGCCTCTTCAGCGCGCCGAGCACGGAGAAGATGTTCCCTGCATTATATTTTACTACAGCTACATTCATAGTCGGGCGCAAAGATACGAAAATTTTTCCACTCTCGCACCCTTGCGCCCGACTTAGTTTTCCTTCTTTTGCTATTTCCGTCCGAATTAGCTCATTTTAAACTGTCAACTGTCAACATCCGCCCGAGGCGAGCGCCGCAACAAGCTCGCTTGATTGTGGCCGAGCCGAGTAGGATGTCTATGGAACGCAGTTACATGAATTGTCAATTACCAAATGTGCAGTCGTTCGTCGGGCTTGAGGTACATCGCTCCGCTCCAGATGTTGAAGGCTTCGTAGAATTCGTCCATCTCCCTCACGGTGCCGTTGACGCGCAGCGAGTTGGGGGCGTGGTTGTCCCTGAGGTATTTCCGGTAGTAATCGGGCGTGCCCTTTTCCATCCATCCGTAGGCGAAGGCGCGATAGTATTCGCGGGCCGCGTAGAGCTTCTCCGTCGCGCTGCCCTGCTGCTGATTCATGAGGGCCTCGTAGGCGATGCAGAGTCCGCCCATGTCGGCGGTGTTCTCCCTCTGGGTCTTCTCGCCGTCGCATTGGAGTCCGGGGTAGTATTCCCATCCGTCGAAGTGCTTCACCACCATATCCGTCAGGCTGTTGAAGGTTGCTCTGGACTGCGGACTCATCCATTCGCGGGGGTGGCCGCTGCCGTCAAACTGCGATCCGCGGGCGTCGAATCCGTGGGTGATCTCGTGTCCCAGCGTCGGCGCGCCCATCAGGGCGTAGTTGTAGATGTTGTCCCTCGAGGGGTCGTAGATGGGGGGCACCAGGTTGCTGGCGCACACGATCACCTCGTTGTCCCCGGGGGAGTAGAAGGCGTTGGATTCCCATGCCGGCGTCTCGGTCATCTCGACCATGAAGAGGTGGTCGGCGTCCGTCATACCCGAGAGGGTGGCCAACGTCCTGCTCGCGCGCTGGCAGAAGATGTCGCAGATGAGGTCGTAGGTGTTCATCCCGGCGTCGTCCTTCACCTTCACTTCGGCCTGTTCGTCCCACTGGTCGGGCCAGCCCACCTGGATGATCATCTTCTTCAGCTTATCCTTGGCGCCGGCTTTGCTCGCGTCGTCCAGCCATTGGTTGCGCTCTATGCGCTTGATGAAGGTGCTGCGCAGTTTTTCGCCCATCTCCTTCACGGCCGCCCTGTTTTTCGAATCGATGCTCTCGCAGTAGTAGCGGCTCAGGCTGAGTCTCATGGGCGTGTTGTCGTAGTCTATCAGGTTCCTCACGATGGTCTTGGCCGGATCGGTGCTGGCGATGAAGTGGCGGTCGCGGCTGATGATGCAGTATTTCATGAAGTTCACGATGTCTTCCAGCGAGGCCCCCTGCAGGTTCTTGTTGAAGTTCTTCAGCGCTTTTTGCGAGACCATCACGTCTTCGGCTCTGACGCCCAGCTCCCTGAGGATCTGTCCGACGGGGGTGTTGTCGGCACCGCCTCCGGCACGGGTGCCTGTCAGACAGACGCTCACTGGCACCAGGGGCTCTTTGACGCAGCGGCAGCGTTTGGCGCTGCGCTTCTCGTCGTCGTCATCGTCGCCGCCGCCGATGGCGGGCCACACTTTCTTCGCTCCGGCCATGATCTCCCGGCGTTGCTCCGGCGAGGCGAATTGTTTCAGGTCGTTCTCTCCGGCGAGGACCACCGTCTCGTTCGCCCTCAGGGAGGGGTATATCTTGCGCTCGTTGGTCGCCGCGCAGTAGTCGAAGGGCATGGCATAGCCCTCTTTCATCAGCTGGGCTATCTTCTGCCAGGCCTGCGCCCGGGTGGTCACGCTGCTGGTGATGTCAGCCAGCTTGTCTTTCACCTTCTTTCTGTCGGCGTTGTTGTCTTCCGCGCCTTTGTATTGCGTGAAGAGCCTTTGGAGCTGGGGACATCCGCCTTCACTGGCTTTCTTGGGGAACTCATTCTCCGCGTTGTCCTGCTTTTGCTGCGTGCCTTTCGATCTGCAGCCGCCCAGATCGGTGGCGTCCTGCCATGCGCCTGTGGCGTAGCGGTAGAAGTCGTCGCCGGCATAGGTCTGCCAGTCGATGTAGGAGGCGAATTGTGTCTTTTCCTCGATGTTTTGCGTCACGCCCCGCTTGGGTATGACGTTGGTGTTGGGTCCGAGGTCATCCTTGTCGCTGCAGGCGCTGATGAGGCTCACCGCTGCGATGGCGACGCTGAGATTTTTCCAGAAGAATTTCATGGTTTTGTATATGGTTTGTTCGTTTGACATTGCATTATCAGGGACAAATTTATAAACTTTTTTTAACATAAGCCCTGTTTTGTCCTTTTTTAAACATCTAAAATTATATTTTAACATCAAAAACCTCTAAAGGCTCTAAAATAAACCACGAATCTCACTAATCTCACGAATGCCTTGGTTGCAGATCTGGCTGTCTTTTCCTAAAAATGGTTGACAGTTTTTTTATCCTTTTACTGATGTCGTTGACAGTATGAACGGACACAATTAACGCTTGTCCGTTATGTCCGTTGAAGGCCGTCAGACTGTCGTCAGAGGCTTCTCAGAGGCTTTGATTTTGGTGTTTTTCGCCGTGTTTTAGGGCGATTTTGGTGAGTTTTGGGGCGAAAGTAGGGGAGATTTAAGGCTTTATTGAGCCAAGATAGAGGGCAAAACGGTGGGGATTTTGGGACGATTTTGCCCGGATTATGTCTGCTTGGGGACAAAAAGGTATAGTTGGCTGTAACGTTATGACCATACACAATGAATCTTTTCTGTTGATAACCAGTGGATTGTGGGTAAAAGTGTTGCAGTGTTGCAGTGTTGCAGTTCCAAAATCCACATCATAAGGTCAAAAATATACTCTATATTTATATAAATATAGAAGTTTCTCTTGGGTAGAAAATAGCCTTTCGAGAACTGCAACACTGCAACACTGCAACGCATTGGCAGTTCTCGAACACACCCTCAAAAAAAATTTTTGAAAAAAGTTGCTCAAAAATTTTAGACCGCAATGTCTCTGTCGTATCTTTGCGGTGTTAATTGAAAATTGATAATAGACTTCGCCTGTGGCTCGTCCGCAAGGCAGACAATTGAAAATTAACAGCGATTTTTGACTTTTTGCTATAACAATTTCAAGTGGCCTCTAACTAGGGAAAAATAGTTTTCTAACTGGCGCGCAAATTTTCTCTAACTAGAGCGTAAAAAAAAGACCCGCACGGGGCGGGCCTTTAAGGGGGTGATACAAAGCGCCGGGATCACTCGGCGGGAGCCTGGTCGATCAGCTCCATGAACTGGTCGAGCTTCGGCGTGATGATGATCTGAGTGCGGCGGTTGCGCGTACGGCCGTCGTCCGTAGCATTGTCGGCGATGGGGTTGTACTCGCCGCGACCGCCGGCCGTCATGCGGCTGGGGTTCACACCGTAGCGGTTCTGCAGCTCCTGAACGACGCTGGATGCACGCAGGCAGGAGAGGTCCCAGTTGTTGCGGATGTTGGTCTTCGAGATGGGCACATCGTCCGTGTTGCCCTCGATGAGCACCTCGTAGTCGGAGTAGTCGGTGATGATCTTGGCAATCTTGGAGAGCGTCTCGGCAGCGGCCGGGCTGATCTCGTAGCTGCCGCTCTTGTAGAGCATGTTGTCGTTGAGCGAGATGTAAACGACACCCTTGAGCACCTGCACGTCGACATCCTTCAGCTCCTCACGGGAGAGAGAGCGCGTGAGCTTGTTGGTCAGAGCCAGGCTCAGAGAGTCGCTCTTGGACTTGGCCTCGACGAGCTGCTTGATGTACTTGTTGGAGGCGTTGATCTCGTCGACCAGCTTGGAGATGTTGGCGCCGCTGGAGGTGACGCTGCTGGCCAGAGAAGCCTGCAGGGCGCTGTTGGCCGTCTTCAGATCGCCCATCTCACGCTGCGCTGCGGTGAGCATGCGCTCGTAGTTCTTGTTGTTGGTCTCGCATTCGCGCAGAGAGAGCGACTGCTCGTTGTACTTGGCCTCAGCGGCGTTGCGCGCGTTGACGGCTTCCTGATACTGCTTCTTGCTGACGCAGGAGGTCATGACAAGAACGGAAAGTGCAAAGAAAATAACTTTTTTCATAGTCGTAGAACTTAATCTTTCACAAATTTCGCTGCAAAGGTACAAAAAAACGGCGAAACATTTGGCTATATTACAATTTTTAACTACCTTTGCGCCCGATTTATGCCGCGGAGGCCCCAAAAAAGTGTTTCATGAAGAGACCGCCTCACGGTGAAACCCGTTAAAAAAAACAAAAACAAACAATGTACGCAATCGTAGAGATTAACGGTCAGCAGTTCAAGGCTGAGAAGGAGCAGAAGCTCTATGTGCACCACATCGAGGGTGCTGAGGCCGGTAAGGCTGTTGAATTTGAGAAAGTGTTGCTCGTCGACGCCGACGGCAAGGTGAAGGTGGGTGCGCCCACCGTGAAGGGTGCCAAAGTGGTGGCCGAAGTGGTCAGCCCGCTCGTCAAGGGCGACAAGGTGCTCGTCTTCCACAAGAAGCGCCGCAAGGGCATGCGCAAGCTGAACGGACACCGTCAGCAGTTCACTGAGATTCTCGTCAAGGAGGTTGTGGCCTAAACGACTCCTGTTCACTAACCGCTAAAAAAGTAAGAAACAATGGCACATAAGAAAGGTGTAGGTAGTTCTAAGAACGGCCGCGAGTCAGCAGCCCAGCGACTCGGTATCAAGATCTTCGGTGGTGAGAAGTGTGTAGCCGGCAACGTCATCGTGCGTCAGCGCGGCACCCGTCACTATCCCGGCACTAACGTGGGTATGGGCAGCGATCACACGCTGTATGCCCTGACCGACGGCGTCGTGACCTTCAAGAAGGGTCGCCTGGATCGCTCCACCGTGAGCGTTCTGCCCGAGGCATAACAAAAAAGAAAAGGCGGAAAATGGCGCGTGTACTCTTGCACGCCTGTTGTGCACCCTGTTCGGCAGCCATCCTGGAATGGATGATGGCGAACGGGGTGCAGCCGTATATCTACTACTGCAACCCCAACATCACGCCACGCGAGGAATACGAACACCGGCGCGACGAGCTCCGGAGGTATGCAGAGCGTCTGGGCGTGCCCTTCGAGGAGGCGCCCTACGACCACGAGGCCTGGCTGGAGGCCGTCAGGGGGCTCGAAGGCGAGCCCGAGAGGGGGAAGCGCTGTCTGGAGTGTTTCCGCTACCGCCTGATGCAAAGCGCCAAAAGGGCGCAGGAGCTCGGCATAGAGACCTTCACCACATCGCTGGCCTCCTCGCGATGGAAATCGCTGGCGCAGACCACAGAGGCCGGCAACGATGCGGCCGAGACAGTCAGCAGGGAGGGTGAGCCCGTCACTTTTGATGCGCGCAACTGGCGCAAGGGCGGGCTGCAGGAGCGACGGAACGAGCTCTTGCGCGAGATGCAGTTCTACAACCAGCTCTGGTGCGGCTGCGAATTCTCCAGAAGAAAAGAAAAAGAGGAGGACGCCTAATACTGGCGCGGACCGAAGATGCTGCTGCCGATGCGGATGAGCGTGGCGCCCTCTTCGACGGCTATGGGCCAGTCGTCCGACATGCCCATGGAGCACTCCGTGAAGAGCGCCGCAGCTGCGGGCGCGCTCTCCTCGAGAATCGTCCGGGCCCGGAGGAAGGTGTCGTGGGCCAGACGGAAGTCGCGGCGGATGCGGGCCTCGTCGTCGGTGTTGGAGGCCATCGCCATGATGCCCCGCAGGCTCACGCCGCAGTCGCCGGAGAGTCGGGGCGCGATGTCGCGAAGAAAATCCAAAGCCTCGTCGGGCAGGAAGCCGAACTTCGTCTCCTCCTGAGCCACATGCAGTTGCACGAGGCAGGGAATGTTGCGGCCGCAGCGGAGGCCCTGCTTGGCAATCTCCTCGAAGAGGCGGGGAGAGTCCATGCTGTGGATGAGCGCCACGTAGGGCGCGAGGTATTTCACCTTGTTGGTCTGCAGGTGGCCGATGAAGTGCCACTCGATGCCCTCGCGGCCCTCTTCCCTGTGGAGCAGAGGAGGCAGCGAGTGCTCCGAGAACCAGGCAACCTTCTGCTGAAGCTCCTGCACGTGACTTTCGCCGAAGATGCGCTGGCCGGCATCGTAAGCCTGCTGGAGCGCTTCGACGGGATGGAATTTGGAAACAGCACAGAGGCGCACTCCGCTCGGGAGGGCCTCTGTGATGTTTTTGATTTGTTCTTCAATCATTGCTTAAGAATGAAATCCTTTGTCGTTTAAAGGAAAGCGTAGCGGAGAATGAAGAGAATGGCCAGACAGACGGTGGCCCAGTTCATGCTGTTGCGCTCGTCCTTATCCTTGAAAGTGCCCGAAAGCAGGTGAACCAGCACATAGGAGATGACACCCATGAGGATGCCGTCGGAGATGCTGTAGGTCAAGGGCATCATGACGATGCAGACGAAGCAGGGAATGCCGGTGACGTAGTCGGAGA
>JAEEGH010006322.1_pt1 | contig 29091 bp, 24 predicted proteins | sample 9134181 | NCBI WGS metagenome assembly JAEEGH01 (sample SAMN16246544, study PRJNA631951) | gut metagenome | biome: gut microbiome; feature: rumen; material: DP-attached | host: Bos | place: Iran: Karaj | collected 2018-10 | reverse complement strand
CATCGCCTCATAAGGAAGTTTCTTCAGTTCGTGGTCGCTCATGTCGATGACTTCGGCCTTTCCCTGCGAGAATTTATGCTTGTCCGCTGAGGAGGAATAAAGCGTACGCTCGGGCATATCGAGGTTCACGATGCGGGGATACGACCCTTCGGTCCGGTCTACGGCCGATGTCCCGAGTCCCATTACAAGCCTAAGCATGCCAGCTGTCGGGTCGCTCTCCTTCATGATCCGGTACGGGCTGTAGGAATAGCCGACGCCCGCCGCGCACGGCATATAGTTCCGGCCGTAATAAGAACCGGACACGCGCTGGATGAGAAGCGCCATCTGCTCGTCTCGTTTGTCAAGCCCGCGGCGCTTTCTGTAATCAAGGGCGGACAGGCTCATGGTGCTCGCGTAGACCGTCTTCACGGCTTTATCGAACTCGGCAAGACGCTCCTCGAGGGTTCCGCGGTTGATGCAGAAGACGGATTCGTATTTGCCGGCAAATGCGTTGCCGAACCCGTCCTCAAGAATACTGCTCGAGCGGATGATATACGGATCCTGCCCGTAATATTCGATGATTCGGGTGAACTGCTCCTTCATAGCGTCCGAAAAACTTCCGCTCTTCAGTTTCTCCGCGAATTCCGCAGCAAGCGTGAAGTACCCTTCGTCCGTGCGCTGCCGTACACGCATGTCCCAAAGGTTATTGTCGACAATGTAGGTATAATAAAGGTCCGACCCGACGTAGAAGGAGTCGTGGGGCTCGAGTACCTCGCTGATATCGCTCTCGCGGTTACGGATGATGGCTCTTGCGAGCAGCATGCCGCAGGCTTTGCCGCCGATCATGCCGGTGCCGATCATATGGTCGCGGACCGCAAAATAGTCCTCGGGCGTGAAGTTCCGCTTCACCATCTCACGCATCTTCTCGTCCCGGGTCATCATGATATTGCACATCCTCGAGCAGGCTTCCGTTACGTCAATCCCTGCCTCGTGCTGCAGCTTTGCGCGGTTGAAGAACCGGTCCCAGGAGTCAGAATACTGCTCCTCGGCGGAACGCTGCGCGCGACCTAAGGTCTGGTAAAACCGGCTCGAAATGACGCCGTCGAGGATTGGTCTAAACGCCCCGGTTGCCGGGTCGTAGGTGTGCGGAAGAAACATCGTGTCGGAGTTACGGTTCCACACCTTCTCGGGCCGCACATACACGGCCTTCGCGTCCGAATACACATCGAAGAAAAGCTGCGTCGTATTTAAAATCTTGTTGATGGCCTGCACGGAATGCTTGCCCCTTATAATCGGGAAAAATGCGACGGTGTCGAGAATAAACAGGAACGGGCAGGTTACCCGGAAGAAGTTGCCCATCATCAGGTCGGTTGCCCACGCCGTCTGCAGTTCCGACAGGCAGTCGAAGACGTAGAAGGCGTCCTTTCCTTCCTTCTCGATCAGGTTATGAATGTCCATCGTGAAGTTCTCAAACCGGTGATTGAGCGGTACCTCGATGGTCTTCACCTCCGGGCACGCCTCCACAAGCGGTTCGTGGCTTGCGAACCGGAAATAGATGATGTTTCGCTTATCTTCCTTCGCCTGGCGGATGTATGGCTCCATAAAGAGCCGGAACTCGGACAGATCCGACACCCTCCACACAACATTGTCCCCGAGCCGTATGTAATCAAGCGCTTCGTCCATCTCCGAAATTCCGCTTTTTACCTTGTCAAATGCCGCCATCCCGTGCTCCTTTCCGAATAAAAAAAGACGCTTCGCCCTTACGGGTGAAACGTCTTTGCCTCACATATCGTTATAGTTATCTTATCACTCGGCTCTTTCAAAATCAAGAAGGAATTCGATCGCCATCTTATAGCCCGCAAATCCGAACCCGGCATAGGTCTTTTTGCAGGCCATGCCGGCGTAGGACACCTGTCTAAACGCTTCGCGCTCGGACACCTTTGAGATATGCACCTCGACCGCAGGAAGCGAAACCGCCTTCAGCGCGTCGAGAATCGCAACGCTTGTATGCGTATAGGCTGCCGGGTTGATCACAATCCCGTCGTACACACCGTATGCCGCCTGAATCTGATCGACAAGGTCGCCCTCATGGTTACTCTGATAGCACGTTACGTCCGCACCGAGTTCGGCTGCGGACGTTTTTATGTATTCGACAAGGTCTTTATAGGTTTGCTTTCCGTAAATCTCCGGCTCCCGAATCCCGAGCATGTTGAGGTTCGGGCCGTTTATGACAAGAATTTTCATTGTGATTCTCCGATTATTTCAGTAATTCTCAGCGAATATCGCCGAGCCGTGTAAGAATCTCCGCCGCCGCTCTTTCGCTGCTTTCTGCGGTCAGGTCGGCCCAGGCGCGGTATAACGGCTCCCGCTTTTCGTATAGCTTCGTAAGCGAACCCGCGGAAAGCGGCCGATGCGCCGTGTCAAGCTCCGAAAGGTCTCTCGTAATCCAGATAATCACGCCGTTTTGGTGTAAGATAGGATAATTCTCCTCCCTGGTGACCGCTCCGCCGCCGGTTGCGATAACCGCTCCCGACTTCTTTCCGAGCTCCCGAAGGACTTTGGTTTCCATACCGCGGAACGCATCCTCGCCGTCTTCGGTAATCACCTGCTCGGGCGTCCGCCCGTAGGTTTTCGTAAACTCCTCATCCGCATCGTACACCATACGCCCGGTAAGCGAACCGATTCGTTTCGCAACCGTTGTCTTCCCCGAGCCCGGCATTCCGATCAGGATGATGTTAGAAAGTTCTGCCGAGAGCTCCCGGTATATCCGCTCGATCTCCGAATCGTCAATGGCCTCACCCGTAAACAGCTCCGCGCTCCGTTTTGCCTGCGCGACAAGCATATAAAGCCCGTTTTCGTAAGGGATCCCGCGCTTTTCTGCTTCAAGAAGAAGCGCCGTCCGGGCAGGATTGTAAATCAGATCAAGTACTCCCTTACACGCCGGCAAATGTGAAAGCCCAAGCGCCGCTTCTCCGTTCTTCGGATACATCCCGAGCGGCGTCGTATTGACAACAACCTCCGCGTCGGCATGCTTTTCAAGGTTTTCGTAGTTGTCGGGGCCGCTTCTGCTTATGACTACCGGATTCGCACCGAGCTCCTTAAGCACATATAACACCGAAACCGAAGCTCCGCCGCTTCCGAGCACTAAAACTTTGCGCCCCGAAACCGGAATTCCCGACCGGATGAGCATGCTCTTAAAGCCGTACACGTCGGTATTGTCGCCGTAAAGCGTACCGTCAGGCCGTCTCACGATCGTGTTGATACTCCCTATGGCAGCTGCCGTATCGCTGACCTCGTCCATATATGGAAAGACGGTCTTTTTGTAGGGAATCGTCACATTTAGCCCCGTGAAATCGTCCGTTTCAAGAAACGCCTCCAGCTCGGAAGGCGTTTTTTCATAAAGCCCGTATTCATACGGGCCGAGTCGCTTGTGAATTGCGGGGGAATAGCTGTGTGTAAGCTTTTCCCCGAGAAGTCCGCAACGCATCATGTCAGATTACCTCGCTGTAGCTGCCGAGATACTGGAAGAAATCGCAGGATTCCTGCAACTCTCCGATCAACTGTGTCAGATTCGGCGAATAAACCGGCGTATCCAGATCAAAATAGAACATGAACTCGAATTCGCGGTCCGGCAGCGGGCGGCTTTCCAGCTTGTTCAGGTTGATGCCGAGCGCGTAGAAGCGGGACAGCATCTTGTAAAGGGAGCCCTGCTCGTGCGGAAGCGTCATCATCAAACTGGTCCGGTTAGCGCCGGGATAAATCTCGAGCTTCTTTGCAATACAGATGAAACGGGTATAATTGTTGTCCGTGTTCTGGACGGATTTCTGAAGGCACGCAAGGCCGTACTGCTTCTCGCACTGCTCGCTCGCAAGCGCCGCAATGTCCCTGCGGTCGCTGTCCGCAACCATTTTCGCGGCAACCGCGGTGTTTTCGCACGGGATCACGCGGACGTTCTTCAAGGTCTGCAGGAAATCCGAGCACTGGCTGATTGCCTGCTCGTGGGAATAAATCTCCCTGATGTCCGAAAGCTTCACGCCCGGCTTACAAAGGAGATTGTGCCGAATCTTCAGGCGGATGCTTCGCACCACATAGAAGCGGTGCTTCATCATCAGGTCATACACCTTGTTCACCGAACCGGCGTTACTGTTCTCAAGCGGAACCACGCCGTAGGTGCAAAGTCCGTTCTCGATTGCCGAGAAAACGGCCTCGAAAGAGGAACAGTAGAACGTCTTCGGATAGCGGAACAGCTTCTCGCAGGCCGCCTGGGAATTGGCTCCGGCGATGCCCTGGCAGGCAACGCTCGGGCTGTCCGGGATCATAGAAGGCGTCTTTTCGATGGCCGCCTTAATCTGCTCCGTAAGCTCCGTTCCCTCGCCGTTCAGTCTCGACTGGTAGCTCCGGCTCATCTCAAAAAGCATCTGGAAAAGAAGCGGCGTGTATTCCTTCAAATCGTCCCTGGTTTTCTCTAGAACGCTTAGAATCTTCTCCTTCTCCCGCGCCGGATCCTTGACCGGCATGGCATTTGCCTTCTTATATGCAGCAATCGCCGCCGCCACGTCCATCCGTTCCTCGAACAGACGGATCAGCTCGTCGTCAATCGTGTCGATTTTCTTTCGGTAGTCCTGAATATTCACCTTCCGGTCTCCTTTCGTCTCGCTAGCAAAGCGTCATATACGGCAATCGCCGCCGCAGCCTCCACCACCGGCACCGCGCGAGGCACAATGCACGGGTCGTGGCGTCCCTTGATGACCAGCTCAGTCACTTCCATGGTACTAAGATCCACGCTCTTCTGCGGTTTCGCAATCGAGGGCGTCGGTTTGATCGCTACGGTAAATGTGACGGGCATCCCGTTCGTAATCCCGCCGAGAATGCCTCCGCAGTGGTTCGTTTCGGTTTTCACCGCCCCGTCAGCAACCGTAAAGCAGTCATTATTCTCGCTTCCGAGCATTTCCGCTGCCCGGAAACCTTCGCCGAATTCAAGTCCCTTCACCGCGGGAATTCCGAACACAATCTGCGCGATCCGGTTCTCCATCCCACTAAACATCGGGTCTCCGATGCCTGCGGGAAGTCCTAAAACGGCGCAGTCGATGATGCCGCCGACCGAATCGCCGTCCGCCTTCGCTTCGGCAATCCGCTCCTGCATTTTTGCGCCCTGTATGTCATCCATAACCGGAAAATCCTTCCCGGTTACCGCTTCCGTCAGCTCTCCTTGGTCCTTAACGCCGCCGATTGCCGCAATCCTGGCGATCACGCGGATGCCTTCCTTCATAAGAAGCTGCTTACAGATTCCGCCGGCAATACAGAGGGGCGCCGTAAGCCTTCCCGAAAAATGCCCGCCGCCGGCCGCGTCCTGGTGGCCATTATATTTCACATTTGCCGTATAATCGGCATGTCCGGGGCGCGGAACCGTCTTAAGGTTCTCGTAATCCTGCGAACGGGTGTCGGTGTTTCGGATAATCGCCGTAATCGGCGTTCCGCAGGTCACATCGTCCGTAAAACCGCACAGAAACTCCGGCTTGTCGGCTTCCTTCCGTGCCGTCGAATAGGCATTCTGCCCCGGAGCGCGCCTCTTTAAAAAGGCTTCGAGCGCCTCGAAATCCACCGTTTCGCCCGCGGGAATTCCCTCAAGCGTCATGCCGATTGCCGGTGAATGCGACTGTCCGAAGATTGTCAGCCGGATGTTTTCGCCGTATGTGCTTCCCATTCCGATACCTCCAGGTTTTCCCAGTCCGTAAAGAAGGCCGGGTAAGACTTTTCAACGCATTGCGCGTCCTCAATCGTAACTTCGCCGCCGCAGATACCTGCTGCCACGGCTGCTGCCATCGCGATCCGGTGGTCATTGACCGGATTCACCGTTCCGCCCGTAAGCGTCCGGTTTCCTTCTATGATAAGCCCGTCCTGCGTTTCCGTAACCTTTCCGCCGAGGACCGTAAGCATCGCTGCCGTTGACTGCAGGCGGTCCGATTCCTTGAACCGAAGCCGTTCGGCGTGGACAATCCGCGTTTCCCCCGCGGCGCCTGCCGCAAGAACGCTGATAACAGGAACCAAATCCGGGATTCCCGATGCGTCAACCACGCAGCCCGTAAGCGGGCTCTTTCTGACAAGGATTCCTTCCTCCCCTTCGGTAACCTCCGCGCCGAATTTTCGAAGAACCGAAAGAATCTCCCGGTCTCCCTGCGCGGTATCCGACGAGAGCCCTTTTACAAGAATCCCTTCTTCGGAAAATGCGCCCGCGCATAAGAAAAACGCCGCATTGGACCAGTCTCTCTCGACGGTAATATGCTCTTTCGGCCGGTAGCTCTGACCGCCGGGGATATGGTATTCCGGCGCGGTTTTTGCAAAGTGACTTCCGCCCTCCGAAACCTCTTGCAAACTCTTTGTAAAACGGATTCCGGCAGCCGTAACAGCCTCCTCGGTCATCGCGATATACGCTGCGGATTCTATGCTTCCGACGATCCGGATGACGCTACTCTCCTTAAGAAGCGGCAGGGCAAAGAGAAGTCCCGAGATAAACTGCGAAGAAACCCCGCCCGGAAGCTCATAAAGCCCGCCCGAAAGGCTTCCTTCGCAATGAAGGTTCGCACCGTCCTGATAAATCCGTGCGCCGTGCAGTGATAACTGCTCGATCAGTTCCTTGTGGGGTCTTTCGGGAAGCTTTCCTTCCATGTGAAACGTCACATTTTCCGCAAGAGCCGCGGCAATCGGAAGCAGGAAACGAAGCGTGGAGCCGCTCTCCCCGCAGGGAAGAACCTTTTCTTCGCCGGCCCCGACCGCACTTGCAGGTTGCTTTTCTTCGCCGGCCCCGACCGCACTTGCAGGTTGCTTTTCTCCGCCGGCCCCCGAAGAACACGCTTCTCCGCCCGCAAGCTCTCTCGGAATCACGCGGATGCCCTCCGGTGCCTTAATAAACCGGGCGCCGAGGGCCGTGAGACAGTCCATCGTCGCCTGAATATCCTTCGAAATTCCGTCACAGACGACGGTGCTCTCGGCTTCGGAAAGCGCCGCGCAGATCAGTTGTCTGTGGGCCGCGGATTTGGACGCCGGAATCGTTACCGATCCGCTCCGCGCTCCCGCACGAACCGTTTTATTCATGAGCGCCGCCCTTTCTGAGCCATTCCGGAAAATCCGACGCCGGAATCTTATGTACTGTGCAGTTTCCGATTGCCTGCGGAATCACGAGACGCATGGATGCGCCGGTGTTTTTCTTGTCGCTTCCGGCTGCCTGCGCGAGTTTCGTGACCGGATAATCGGGCATCTCGGTCGGAAGGCTGTATTTCTTTAAAAGTTCGATAATCCGGGATGCGGTTTCTTCGCTGCAGAGCCCGTTTTCTACGGACGCGCGGGCAATCGCCGCCATTCCGATGGCAACGCCCTGTCCGTGGGGAATCGTAAAATCGCTGCACGCCTCAACGGCATGCCCGATGGTATGACCGAGGTTCAAAAACATGCGGAGCCCGCGGTCAAACTCGTCCGCCTCCACATAGTCGCGCTTGATCGAAACGCAGCGCTCGATTACCTCTTCGAACTGCTCGCTTACGGGCTTCTCCGCAAGCTTCGAAAACAGCTCTTCGCCGTCAAGAACGCCGTATTTGATGATTTCCGCGCAGCCGTTTCGGTATTCAATCTCCGGAAGGGTAGCAAGCGTATCCGGGTCGCAGATTACAAGCGCCGGCTGATAAAACGCGCCGACCTGGTTCTTTCCGTTTGGAAGGTCAACCGCCGTCTTCCCGCCGACCGAGGAATCCACCGCCGCAAGAAGCGTCGTCGGAACCTGAACGAACGGAATGCCCCGCCGGTACGTCGCCGCGGCGAATCCCGCAAGGTCTCCCGTAACGCCGCCTCCGAGCGCCACCAGAAGGTCGTCTCTCGTAATTCCCGCGTCACAAAGCTTCATAAGGAGCTCGCCGAACACCGAAAGATTCTTGCTCGCTTCCCCATTCGGGAATACAAAGGAATCCGTCTCATAGCCGGCATCCGCAAGGCTTTTCAGAACAGTTTCACCGTAAAGCGGGAACACCCTGTCGTCGGAAACGACAAGGACGCGCCGCACGCCGGGAACAACCCCGATCTGCTTCCCGATCTCGGGGAGCAATCCGCGTCCGATCCGCACTTCGTAGCCTTTTCCTGCCTTAACGGTTACGGTTCTCATTGCCCGTCTACCTCCTCTTTCCGTCTGCGGCCCTCTTCCAAAAGCCGCTTCATCGTCTCCCGGTCACCATCCGCTAAAGCGTCCCGGTATTCCTTCATATGCGCGATCAAAGTATCGATTTCCGCCATCAGATTCTCGCGGTTATCGAAGAAAAGCTGCGTCCACATCTCCGGATTCAGCCACGCAACACGCGTCAGATCCTTATAGCTTCCGGCCGACATGCCGGTATGAATCTTCGCCGTCTCACTCTTCACGTAAGCGTTGGAAACCACGTGCGCAAGCTGCGAGGAAAATGCGATGACTTTGTCGTGCGTTTCCGCCGTCGTCACGGTAATGCTTCCGAAGCCGGCGGGTTTCAGTAACGTTTTGACCCTATCGAGAAATGTGATGTCGTCATTTTTCGAAGGAACAAGTACCATCGGCGCGCCGACATACAAATCCGCGCGGGAATACTTAAATCCGGAGAACTGCGTGCCGGCCATCGGATGTCCGCCGATGTAGGTAAAGCCGTACTTTTTTGCAAGCGCAAACCCGCGGTCCACAATGTTTCCTTTCGTTCCGCAGCAGTCAATCACGACCGGCTTCTTCCCGAACAGGGGCCCCTTCTCCTCCATATAGCGGACCGCCGCCTCGGGGTACGTGCAAATCAGAATCAGATCGCACCCGGGGATTACATCGTCCGTCAGTTCCTCGTTAACCGCTCCGTCCAGCTTCGCGAAGGCGAGCATGCTTTCGTTTATATCGAACGCCGCAACGGTTTCTCCCGCGGCGTGATAAGCCTTGGCAAAGGAGCCTCCTATAAGCCCCAGTCCGACGATTCCGACCTTCATTTTACTGCCTCCCGAACCGCGTAAACCTTCTTCGCAAGCTTGTCAAACTCCTCCGGACGGATGGACTGCGCGCCGTCACACAGGGCGTGCGGCGGGTCGTTGTGCACCTCGATCAGAAGGCCGTCGCTTCCGCAAGCGGCAGCCGCAAGGGCCATCGGCGGAACCATTCTCGCCATACCGGTCGCATGGCTCGGGTCAACGACAACCGGAAGGTGCGTTAATTCGTGAAGCATCGGAACAGCCGACAGATCAAGGGTGTTCCGGAGGTAATCGCTGTAAGAGCGGATGCCTCTTTCGCAGAGGATAACGTTCTCATTTCCGCTCGCCATAATGTATTCGGCGCTCATCAGAAGCTCTTTGAGGGTTCCGGCAAGGCCGCGCTTTAAAAGGATCGGCTTTCCGGTATGTCCGAGCTCGCGAAGCAGATCAAAGTTCTGCGTATTGCGCGCGCCTACCTGGAGCACGTCAACATCCTCGAAAAGCGGCAGGTCGGAAGCATTCATGATCTCGGTTACAATCGGAAGTCCCGTCTCCTGTCTCGCAATCTTCAAAAGCTCAATTCCTTCGGCCTTCAGCCCTTGGAAATCGTAGGGAGAAGTACGCGGTTTGAAGGCTCCGCCGCGAAGCATATGCGCGCCGGAAGCCTTAACTGCCTTGGCAATTCCGACAATCTGCTCCTCGGATTCCACCGAGCACGGGCCTGCAATCAGGCAGAAGTTTCCGCCGCCGATCTTCACGCCGTTCACATCGATAACGGTATCCTCGGGATGGAATTTGCGGTTTGCGCACTTAAAGGTTTCGGTTACGCGCTTAACCGCTTCCACGATGTCAAGGCTTGCAACAAGGTCGGAATCCACCTTGCTGGTATCGCCGATCAGACCGAGCACGGTCTGGAATTCTCCCTCCGAAACATGTACGCCGAGTCCGAGACTCTTGAACCAGTCAATCAGCTGTGCCTCCCGGTCAGCTTCCACATTGGGCTTTAAAACTACTATCATTTTCCTCTTCCTCCAACCATATGATTAAAAAAGCGGCCCAGGTTAATCTGTGCCGCAATGGATTCATGATTTATTATCACAAATGATTACACCGCAAATTAACCTTACCACAAAACTTGGTAAAGTAAAAGTAATACCAGTAAAAATACGCGGTGAATTTCTTACTATTCATGATTTCGTATCCTTTTTTCTTGTAACAATCGTTGTGTAACCGCTTCGCTTCCCGATTGCGGCCTTCTTTCCCTGCTCAATGGAATCCCGTAAAATGGTAAGGTCCGGTGCAATGTTGTCCGGACAGACCAGCTCGCCGGTCTCCTTCTCCATCTCGTAACTCTCGAGCACGGCTCTTGCGATGCTGACACGGGATTTCATGCTCAAATGGCAGTGCGCCGTGAAAAGCTGCAGCAGGGAATACCAGGGGCTTCCATGCCTTCCGGCGGTAATATACAAAAGTTCCCGTTTCTCCCCGGGGGTCATGTTCCCGACCAGCTGCATCAGCGCCTTGCCGATTGTGTCATCAGTATCCTCCGGCGCGATTCCGTCGAAATATTCCGGGAAAAGATAAGCAAGATAATACGGAAGCGGATTCAGTCCAAGGACACGAAACCATTCGCAACCGGTGAAAAGATCCGGCGAAGTGACGCCGTTCTCCCAGTTCTGAACGGTCTTCACGGAAATCCCGAGTTCCTTCGCCATCTCCGCCTGCGTTTTTCCGACGTCTGCGCGGGAAAGCGACCAAACCTGCGAAAAACGTTTGCGTCTTTCCTCTATCGTTTCGGTTTTCCCGGAGGTACTGCTTTTCATCTGTCTCACCCTTCCGACTTTCGGAAAAATCTTACTTGCATTTACCGGCCATACATGGTAACATATTTCTCGATTGCCCCTATTATAAAAGTGTCCGGTTGCTTTGTCAAGAAAAAAAGTTCTCATTTTTCGCGTGTTTTCGTAAAATGGGAAACTTATTGCCGATAAATCATCCGTGTGGGAAAGGAACCTTCTTATGTATATTATCAGCTGCTGTTCAACCGTTGATTATTCCGCAGAATATCTCGCTTCCCGCGGGATTCGCTGTCTGTCTTTCCATTATGAACTCGATGGCGTACCTTATCTCGACGATTTCGGCGCAAGCATTCCATTTTCGGATTTCTATGAGGCAATGCGAAACGGCGCGGAGACAAGAACCAGCCAGATTAACATCAGTGAGTATTATGACTTCTTCAAGGGCATTCTCACGGAGGGCTTTGACATTCTTCACGTCGCCTTCTCAAGCGGGCTCTCCGGCTCCATCAACAGCGCGCAGAACGCTGCGACCATGCTTTCGGAAGAATTCCCGGAGCGGACCATCCGCATTGTGGATTCGGTAAATGCTTCGGCCGGCCACGGCATTCTTGCGGACATGGCGGCGGATTACCGTGATCAGGGGCTGACGCTTGACGAAGCCGCAGAACGTCTGGAAGCCGATAGGATGAAGATTCAGGCGTGGTTTTTCACTTCCACTTTAAAATACTTTATCCGCGGCGGACGGATTTCGAAAGCCGCCGGATTAATCGGAGAAACGCTTGGTATCTGCCCGCTTCTTACCATTAATTCGGAAGGAAAACTCGTTCCGATGGAGAAAATCCGCACCAAGAAGAAGGTAATGCTTGCCGCGGTGGAGAAGCTCTCGGAGCTCGCCGAGAACGGAACGGATTTCTCCGGCCCGTGCCACGTCTGTCACTCCGACTGTTTGGAGGATGCCAAGACAATCCTTTCCATGATTGAAGCCCGTTTCCCGAATCTCGTCGGAAAGATTCAGATCCACGAAGTCGGAACGATTATCGGAAGCCACACCGGCCCCGGAACGGTCGGCATCTTCTTCGTGGGGAAAGAGAAGGCTTAGAATGCCCCGGCAGTTCGTTCGGGGACATCTTTATAAACGTACTGATAAAACAAGGGGCCGTCGCCTGGTGCGACAGCCCCTTTTCCGTCCACGAGGGGATTTGAACCTCCGACCTACCGCTTAGGAGGCGGTCGCTCTATCCTGCTGAGCTACGTGGACAGTTTGATATCGGTCCTTTCGGACACGGAATATCCTACTCAATTCTTCGCCCGTTGTCAACGGTCAAAATCCAAACATCCCTGCAACCATACAACACCGCGGAAGCGGCGGCCTTTCTCGGGAACCCCGAGGAGGTCCTTCGTGTTGACGCAGAGGTCAAATATGATGTGATTGCAGTAAATCTCCATCAGATAAACCTTCTCGCCGGTCTGCGAATTAATCCGCTCTTCTAAGGAAAGGATGATTCCGACAATTCGGTAAACCTCGCTCTCCATTCCGTACGGCACAAACGAGGTGTCGACAATGGAAAAGATGTCTTCGGTCTTCACCCGGTCATTCACCAGGGCATAATCGTCGATTTCCTTGATGGCGAGATGGTCAATGGCTTCCTGGTCGCCATCCTTGGCGGCGGCAATCATTTTGGCGAACTGCTTCGTTTCCTCATTGACGGTCTTCACGTCCTCGGCCGTCTTCACAGCGGGAAATAATATGGTTCCCTCGGAAGCGAGCGCCGAAACACGGACCGGACATTGAAACGAGGTCGCCTTCCGTCTCTTGTTCACCCGAAGATAATCCACCGCATTCTGCAAATGAAAAATCAACGCCACTCCGAGACGGTAGTCTTCACACATGGCACCATAGGAGTCGTTTTCACTTTTCTTCTCAACGAACGTCTCTTCGTTGCTCGTGACCACCCGGGGAGTCAGATACGGAAAATAGTGATCCAGATGAAACTGATCCTGCTCGTCAATCTGACCGCGGACCGTGACACCCATTCCGGGAGCAATCTCACGTGAGAACTCCGCAAACTGGTCGTCTTTCGTCTGCGAGATGGAAATCATCGATTTTTTATTTGCATAACGGATTATCTCATTGATGAGCTTCTGCTCGTCATCTTTGGTCGTGATATTACTGTATCCGATGCTTTTCAAATAACTGTGCATGGAGTATAAAGCCTTCTTCTATAAAATAACGCGTAATTTTTATAATATTCTGCGATTCTTTTTCAGTCCTTCGTTTATTCCCTTTATAAACGTCCCTGATATCCCCGCTGAGAGCACCCTCTCCGTCCGGGCATTTTTTACATCGACTGAACGGTCTCGATGGAGTTCTGTGCCTCCTCCAAAACCTGTCTCTCTTCTTCGGAAAGAATGACGAAGGTGTTACCCTTGATGACTTCCTTCACGTATGTGTAGCAACCTTCCCGATTGTGCATGCTTGTCATGATGAAGCCGTCGTTGTCATCATTAAGCAGGCAGAGGCTGTAACTGAGCTTGCCTCCCATTTCGGCAAATGCATCGTAACGATGGATGGCAATTTTCTTAAACGATGTATCGCGCGCATCTTCCAAAAGCTTCACACGGTCAATCGTATCATCCAGCCGGTCGTTCAGTGTGTCAATCTGTTTAAAGCGAACCAGGAATCTTTCTTCAAGGCTCTTTCCGGTGCTCCCGCGCATGAAATCACGGTAACGGTCTTTAATCTGGTTGTACTTCCATACCATAACCATATTAAAGAACAAAAGCATGAGAAGCATTACCAGTATCGCAATGATCAAGTAGTCGGAATTTATTCCCAAATTCTCAAACATAAGTTCCCTCCGGAATCTCTATTGCTTCTATGATATGCCGGGAACCCCAAGCAGGTCCATCAGCCGTTCAAACTCTTCAGCAGAGTAATACTCGATTTCAATCTTTCCCTTGTTATGATCCTTCCGCTGAATGGAAACCTTTGTTCCGAGGCAGCGCTTCAGGTTTTCCTCATAACGGCGGTACACAGCTTCTTCGGACGGGTTCTTTTCTTTCTTCTCGGTCTTCTTCTCCGGAGAAAGAAGCTTCTTTACATAGGCTTCCGTCTCACGGGTGCTCATGCCGTCTGCGACAACCTTGGCGGCTGCAGCGGCCTGCTTATCGCCGTCCTCAATGGTGATAAGCGCTCTTGCCTGTCCGGCGAAGATCGTACCGTCAATCAGCATTTGCTGAACCCGCTCATCAAGTTTCAGGAGACGAAGAGCGTTCGTAACCGCAACCCGGCTCTTGCCGACGCGCTTTGCAACCGTATCCTGCGTAAGCTTGTATTCCTTGATCAGCTTCTGATAGGCAACCGCTTCTTCAACGGCGTTCAGATTCTCGCGCTGCAGGTTCTCAATCAGGGCGATTTCATAAAGCTCCTGGGGCTCGTAGTTCTTTACAAGAACCGGAACCTCTTTAAGCCCCGCAAGGCGGGCGGCTCTCCATCTCCGCTCTCCGGCGATAATCTCATAGAACTTTCCTTTTTCGTGAACAATCAGCGGCTGGATAACGCCGTGAACGCGAATGGAATCAGCAAGTTCCTTGAGTGCCTCTTCGTCAAAGTTGCGACGGGGCTGGTTGCGGTTCGGCTCAATGGAACTGATGGGGAGAAATGTTTCACGTGAAACCTTTTCATCCTTCTTCTGAACGGATTGTTTAACTTCATGGTCCAATCGATTGGAAATCAATGATTCCAATCCTTTCCCGAGACCTTTCTTTGCTGCCATAAGAAACCTCCGAAATAATCTCCTGTGTCATTCAGCGAAATATCTTTTTCTTGCGCGAGCGGATGCGCTTACCGTCGCCCGAGAGAATCTCGCGCGCGAAATTGCGATAGGCCTCCGCTCCTGCGGAACGGCTGTCGTACTTCGTAATCGGCTCGCCGTAACTCGGTGCTTCGGAAAGGCGTACCGAGCGCGGTATTACCGTCCGGAAGATATGCTCGTTAAGCGTCTGCTGTACGTTTTGAATGACCTGGGCGGAAAGACGCGTGCGTCCGTCGAACATCGTAAACAGGATGCCGCCGAAACTCAGGTTGTCGTTTAACCGCGTCCGGACCATCTCGACCGTCTCAAGAAGCTGTGATAGTCCCTCCAAAGCATAAAACTCACATTGAAGAGGGCAAATCATCGAGTCTGCCGCGCACAGTCCGTTCAGAACAAGGACGTTCAAAGACGGAGGGCAATCGATGATTATATAATCATAGCGGTCTCTGACTTCCGAAAGGGCGTCCCTCAGGATATACTCGCGGTTATCGGCGGAAAGCAGCTCCGCTTCCGCTCCCGCAAGATCTACAGTCGAAGGGATAATAAAGAGCCCCGGAAATGCCGTCGGCGCGATCGCGTCCTTAACCGAACACTCGCCGATTAAAAGGCGATAGGTGTTCGCGGTATCACGGTTCTTCTCTACGCCGAGTCCGCTCGTTGCATTGCCCTGCGGGTCGATGTCCACAAGAAGCACGCTCATGCCGAATTCAGCAAGGCAGGCGGCAAGGTTAACGGCTGTCGTAGTCTTTCCGACACCGCCCTTTTGATTTGAAATTGCAATAATCTTAGCCATATAACAGTAGCGCTTGGCCCGGGCAGATATAACGCCCGGATTCCTTTCTTCCCGTTACGCGCGCGTACGGGCTGTGTAATCGAAAGTATATCACACTTTGGGAAATACTTCCACATAAAAATCATGATTTTACAGAAAAAACACGGAATGTTTCACGTGAAACATTCCTGTGATAAGTCCGTTAAAAACGTAAAGAGGAAAGCCCTCCCGCATCCCGGATTCCTATGCCATCACTTTCCCTTTGAAACAAGCGGTGCCTTAAAGGGTTTCCCACCGCCCCGCGGGTATTTCGGGGGAGTGGATTTACATTTATCGATGACAACCAACTTTCTCGGAAGATCGCTCGTCGGAATCTCGTAAGAAAGGACCTCGGTCTGCTTGCCGCCGAGTTCCCGGATTGCAAGAGAAGCCTCTTCGATTTCTTCATCCGAAGACTCTGATTTATACGGCAGGAACATGCCGCCCTGCTTTACAAAAGGCAAAGAAACCTCAGCAAGGGAAGACAGTCTTGCAACCGCCCGGGAGACGGCATAATCATACTGCTCCCGGTATTCCGGCCTTCTTCCGAGTTCCTCGGCACGTCCATGAACGCAAGATATAGACTTAAGTTCAAGTGAATTAACAACATATTGTAGAAAATCGATTCTTTTTCGAAGAGAATCCAACAAAAGTACCTCAATCTCAGAGAAAAAGATCTTAATCGGAATTCCCGGGAATCCCGCACCGGTCCCGATATCTATCAGTTTCGGAGAAGAACCCTCTTTGCGTTGTTTCAGGTATACCTTCGCAAAACAGAGGCTGTCAAGCCAGTGCTTCACAACCACATCATCATACTCGGTAATGGCCGTAAGATTCATCACCTGATTCTTTACAATCATCATCTCATAATACTGATGAAGCTTCGTGAGCATCTCTTCCGTGTAAGGGATGGAAAGGGCTTCAAGGCCTTCTTTTAATCTGTCGTCGTTGTACATAGCTACTCCTGCGCTTCTCCCCGAAGCACGCGTGTCAGAAAAACAAGAAGAACGGATATGTCGGCCGGAGAAACGCCGCTGATACGGGACGCCTGGCCGACATTTACCGGCCGGAACAGCTTAAGCTTCTGTCTTGCTTCAAGGCGAAGCGAAGGCACTGCGTCATAATCGAAATCTGCGGGAATCTTCCGGTTTTCGAGTTTCTTAAACTGCTCCACCTGCTGCAGCTGCCGCTCAATATACCCTTCATAACGGATATTGATAACAACCTGCTCGATAACGTCCGCAGGAAGCGGCTTCCTTTCCGGATCGAGCGGGGCAAGATTTTCGTAAGAAAGCTCCGGTCTGCGCAGCAACTCTAACAGAGAGGTTGCGGTATGAATCTCAGAGGAACCGAGTCCGACGAGGGTTTCGCAAACCTCCCGGGATGCACCGAGAACCGCCAAAGAAAGGCGCTCCAGCTCATCTTCTATCGCCTGTTTCTTCATAAGGAACTTCTGATAACGTTCCTCCGGAATGAGTCCGATTTCGTGTCCGATCTCGGTTAACCGAAGGTCTGCATTGTCCTGGCGAAGAAGCAGCCGGTATTCGGCACGGCTCGTCATCATACGGTACGGCTCGTGCGTCTCTTTGGTAACGAGGTCGTCGATCAGAACCCCGATATAAGCCTGCGAGCGGTCAAGCGTGATGCCCTCTTTTCCATGCACGTAACGGGACGCGTTGATTCCCGCGATGATTCCCTGGGCAGCGGCTTCCTCGTAACCGCTTGAGCCGTTGCTCTGCCCGGCGCTGAAGAAACCGTGAATCTTCTTGCATTCAAGCGTCGGATACAGCTGCAGAGGATTGATGCAGTCATATTCGATGGCGTACGCATTTCGGACAATCTTCGCATGCTCGAGACCGCGGATGGAACGATACATCGCAATCTGCACTTCCTCGGGAAGGCTCGAAGACATTCCGGAAAGATACATTTCATTCGTGTATTCGCCCTCGGGCTCGATGAAAATCTGATGGCGGTCCTTCTCCGGAAACTTTACGACTTTATCTTCAATCGAAGGACAATAACGGGGCCCGGAGCCCTTGATGTCGCCGGAGAAAAGCGGCGAGCGGTCGAGGTTTGCCCGGATGATCCGGTGCGTCTCTTCATTGGTATAAGCGAGATAACAAAGCGCCTGCTCACGCTCAAGTTCTTCGGGTGTGTTCGTAAAAGAAAACGGCACGATCGGTTCATCTCCGCGCTGCTCTTCCATCACCGAAAAATCGATAGACCGACGGTCAATCCGCGCGGGAGTTCCGGTCTTAAAACGATACATTTCAATCCCTGCGGCTATCAGCGAATCCGTCAGGTGCGTGGCGCGCGGCGTTCCGTTAGGACCGGTATAGGTGCTGACTTCTCCGAAGATACAGCGCGCGTTCAGATAAACGCCCGAGCAAAGCACAGCCGCCTTGCAGGGATAGATTGCTCCCGATACGGTCTTCACGCCGGTGACGCGTTTCGTTCCGTCCGGCAGTTCCTCGTAAAGCAGCTCGGAAACCTCCGCCTGGCGAAGCGTCAGGTGCGGAGTATTCTCCATCACGGCGCGCATGCAGTTGCTGTACCGCTGCTTGTCCGCCTGCGCTCTTAACGAATGTACGGCGGGACCCTTGGAGCGGTTCAGCATCTTGCTCTGAATAAACGCCTTATCGATATTCTTTCCCATCTCACCGCCGAGCGCGTCGACCTCACGCACGAGATGTCCCTTGCTTGTGCCGCCGATATTCGGGTTGCAGGGCATCATCGCAATCGTATCGGTGCTGACCATAAAGCATATGGTTTCGCAGCCGAGGCGCGCGGAAGCAAGTGCCGCCTCGCAGCCGGCATGTCCGGCTCCGATAATCGCCACGTCGTAGGAATCGGTTGTATATTCGGGAATCGTGTTCGTCATTCTTTCATCTCCGAAATCGGGTATATCAATGCTATGAAAACGGCTTTGGAACAGCGTCCCGCCGCTGAAAAACCACTTATATATCGCTCATGCCCGGAAGAATCAATGTCTCATTTGCCGAGGCAGAACGTTTCGAAAATCCGGTCAATTAAATCTTCGTCGACTTCTTCGCCGAGGATTCTGGAAAGCGCGCCGTAAGCGCCCATCAGGTCGATTGAAAGGAAGTCCTCGGGCATGTCCGCAGAAAGCGCTTCGAGAACATGCGAGAGACTCGTTTCAGCTTCGTTTAAACACTCCTTCTGGCGTTCGGCGGTAATTGCAACCTCGTCGTCCGTAAGGATATCGCCCGAGAAGAACATGCCGGAAATCTTATCCCGAAGTTCATTAAGCCCTGCTCCGTCCTTGGCGGAGATACTTAGAATCTCCGCGTCGCAGCCGCATGCCGAAAGAAGGTTCTTAAGGTCCTCCTCTGTCGTAACGGGGGAAAGATCCGATTTATTCAGTAAAGCAAGTACGCGGGCATTCGTGTGTCCGCGAAGGATTTCTTTATCATTTTCATCAAGAGGTACGGAAGCATCCGCTACGAAGAGGATCAGGTCGGCTTCCTGCGCCTGCTCTCGCGCCTTTCTGACACCGATCTCCTCGACGGGATCTAAGGTATTCCGGATTCCAGCCGTGTCCACAAGCACAAGCGAGATTCCGTTCACACGGATTTCCTCGGTCAGGGTGTCGCGGGTGGTTCCCGCAATATCCGTAACAATCGCGCGGTCTTCCTCGAGAAGCGCGTTTAAAAGGGAGCTCTTTCCGACATTCGGTTTGCCGAGGATTACGGTCCGGATGCCTTCGCTCATCATGCGGCCGTCATCGGCGGAACGGATCAGCCGTCGGATTTCCGCGGACTGTCTTTCGAGGCTTTCCGAAAGCCGCTCCCGGAAACCTTCAAGCGTATAGTATTCCGGTTGGTCGAGGGCTGCTTCGATCTCGGCAACCGCATTCAGGATTTCCTCACGGACGGAAAGAATCCGGGTGCGGAGTTTGCCGCGAAGCTGCTTTACGGAGTTACGGAGCGCCAGATCGTTCTTCGCGGAGATGATTCCCATTACGGCTTCCGCCTGGGAAAGATCGATCCGTCCGTTCAGAAACGCCCGCTTCGTAAATTCTCCGGGCTCTGCGAGTCTTGCCCCATGCGAGAGAACAAGCGAGAGAATCCGCTTCGTCACAACGATTCCGCCGTGACAGTCAATCTCAATCGTATCCTCTCTCGTATAGGTTTTCGGTGCCTTCAGATAAAGGAGCATCACCTCGTCGACAATCCGGTCGTCTTCGACGACGAACCCGTAATGTACCGTGTGACTCTCCCACTGTTCGAAGGAAGGCATCGAAAGATTCTCTTTATTCCCGACACGAAAGATGCCGGACGCAATCGAGCTTGCTTCCGGTCCGCTGATTCGGATAATACTGATGCCGCCGGCGGAAAGTCCGGTGGCGATTGCAGCTATGGTGTCGGTACTCATACAGTTCCTCTAAAGCAGGGAAATCTGTGCTTAAAAGCAGTCACATTTCCCGTAAAAAAGAAGAAGGGAGAAGGAATCTGATTCCTCTCCCTTCTTAGGTTTCTTAGTTATTATTGTTCTGTTCTTCCTTCGCCTTCTCGGCAGCTCTCGCTTCCTTGTATGCGGCGTAGTCCTTCATGTAATCCTGGCTGTAATCGCTCGAATTATCATTGTAACGCGGCTTCGGAGGACGCTTGTTTCCGTATCCGTAACCGCCCTTGTTACCGTATCCGCCGCGGTTGTAGCCGCCCTTGTTGCCGTATCCGCCGCGGTTATATCCGCCACGGCCGTAGCCGCGTCCGCCGTCGTAGGAAACGCCCTTCTTCATGGAAACGATAACCTTACGGTAAGGCTCTTCGCCTTCGCTGTGCGTCTCAACATACTTATCATTCTGCAATGCGGAATGGATGATGCGGCGCTCGTAGGGATTCATCGGCTCAAGCGCTACGTTTCTGCGCGTCTTCTTAACCTTATTCGCGATGTTGCGGGCAAGGTTCTCAAGAGTTTCCTTGCGGCGCTCACGGTAATTCTCGGTATCGAGTTTGATCTTATAATACTGGTTGCATACGCGGTTTACAACGAGGCTTGTGAGATACTGCAAAGCATCCAGCGTCTGTCCGCGCTTTCCGATGAGGGTTCCCATGTCGTCGCCCTCAACGTTGATGTAGATATTGCCTTCCTCTTCCTCGACATTCGCGGAAATCTCAGCGTTGAAACCGAGCTCTCCGAGAACCTTACGGATAAAGTCAACGGCTACCTCGGCAGGGGTCTCGCCGCAAGCGGGCGTCACAGAGCTCTTCGCAACCTCTTCGATGGCTTCCGCAACCGCCGCGGTCAGCTCGGACGCGCCGTCCGTAACATTTACCGCAATCTTGCAGGTCTTGAAGAGACCGAGGAAACCGCCCTTGTCTTCTTCCACTACATCATATACAAGTTCGTCGGCAGAAATTCCGAGCTCGGCCGCAGCAGCAGCTTTCGCTTCGTCAATTGTCTTGCCGGAAAATTCTTTGACTGCCATAATTCCTTAATCCTCCTTCTTCGCATCGGAATCATCGGTTTCGTCGTTCCGATACAGGTTAGCAATTGCGGAAATATTGGAGCGTCCTTCCGCAGCATTCCTTGTAAGTTCGTCCCGCTTCTTGTCGGAAACCTTCTGCGCGGGCCGCTTGTCGTTGTCGGACTTTTTGTTATCGGCGGAAAATGCGACGCTGCTTATCGTTTTGGTATTGGTCTTTGCGATATTGGAGGTCGCGTTGCCGCGTGCAACAATACCCATCTTCTTCAGGCGCTCGGCTTCCTTCTCTTCGTTCGCCGCAACAATGTCATCAATGCTCATCTTATCAAGTCGCTTGTTGATGGCAATCTGCTGTACGATGGAAACCGCAGAGTTCATTACCCAGTAAATGCCGACACCGATCGGGAAGAATACGCAGAATACACCGGATACGATAGGCATAATCTTCATCATGCCTTCCATGCTTCCGGCCACAGTTCCGCCGTTATCCTTCTTCTTGTCTCCGCCTTGCTGAACCGCCATGGAAAGCTTGCTCTGCAGGTACTGAAGAACCGCTGCCAGGACCGGAATCAGAAGCATCGGCGTAAGCCTCCAGCCCGGCGGGTCAAGAACGCTGTACTTGCCGAAGAAACTGTTTACGCGAAGGATTTCGTCCTTTGCGTCATAAATCTTGGTATGAGCGGCCTTTTCTTCCTCCGTCGTGGGAGTCAGATTCATAACCGCGCGCTGAAATTCCTCTGTCTTTACGAGGGCATTCCATTTTTTACATTTGTCGTTTTCCTTCTTCGTTTCGTTGATCTTGTCATCACTGTACATGATCTTTCCACTTAGGAAATCATCCCAAGCGGAAGTGCTGAAGGAAGAAAGTGCGTCGATAACCTGGTCTTCGTCCCATTTGGTTGCGTTACGCGTCTTCTTGTCACGAAGCGATGCGCCGTTTACGGAAAGGAATTCCTTCAAAGCGGCAGTCGCGTCTTCGGAAAGATACGTCGCAGTGTAGGTATTGCCGGTCTTCTCGCCGGAAACCTCAACTTCCTCGCCGAGTTCCTTCATGATGCTTTCCGAGATCGGACGGTACATGTCCTTGACCGGCGTAACGTAAGTCGGAATTGCATAGATAACGCGATACAGAGCGAAGATGATCAGAAACATCAGAATCAGGGGAAGACACCCGCCGAAGGGGCTTGTCCCGTATTTCCGATATACTGCCTGCTGCTCTTCCGTCATGCGCATCATCGCTTCCCGGTCGCTCCGGTCCACGCCGCGATACTTTTCCTGAATGGCCTGAATCTCAGGCTGCATCTTGGCGGAAACCTTGGCCGTGCGCTGCTGCTTGATCGTAAGCGGAAGGGTCAGCATCTTGATCACGATGGTAAAGAGTACGATACATAAAGCAATGTTCGGTATTCCCAACCAGTCGATCAAAAGATAGATAAGATACAGGATCTTACCTAAAATCCAGGCAAACGGCCGCAAAATGCCGGTCACCTGGGCCAAAAATATAAAATTCATGAATGGTCCTCCCAATTAAGGTACGGGATCGTATCCTCCTTTGTGAAAAGGATGACACCGGAGAATCCTGCGAACCGCAAGATAACTTCCTTTAATTGCACCGTACTTTTCAATAGCTTCCATTGCATACTCGGAACAGGTAGGCGTATAGATACAGGTGGACCTCCCCTTAAGCCCGGACAGGTATTTACGATAGAAACGAATGAAAACAAGTAATAAATATTTCATGATACAATATTGTGGAGCTGCGCCAAATGCGACACCGCGCCGGCTATCTCCTGATAAGTTCTGTCCTTTGCCGTTCCTCTTGCAATGACGACGAGATCCAACCCGATGTTGAACCGGTCGCCGTTTAGGCGTAAGCTTTCTTTAATCAACCGCCGGATCCGGTGCCTCACGACACTGTTTCCGACCTTCTTGCTTACGCTGATTCCTATTCGATTGTAAGAAAGTCCGTTGTCATGTACATACATAACAAGGTACTTGTTCGCTTTGGAACTTCCCTTCGTATAAACCTCGGAAAATTCCTTCCCTTTATGCAGGGAGATAATCTTCATCTGTCAGGCCTCCCTTCACCGGTTCCCTGAATCAGACACAAGAAAAAAGGCTACATAAACTGCAGCCTAAGCGGAAATATTGTGTCTGCCCTTTGCTCTTCTTGCAGACAAAACCTTTCTTCCGTTTGCTGTAAGCATTCTCTGACGGAAACCGTGAACACGTGCATGGCTCTTCTTCTTCGGCTGAAATGTCATCTTCATAACGGGACCCTCCTTTCCGGACTCGATAAAATTGCATTCTCTATTATAGTGAAAGAGGTTACAAAAGTCAATCACCAAAATGGGGCTGTGGTGACTTCCGCTGAATTGCCTGAATTTTCGCAAAAAAGGCATTATCAGGTTAAAAATGTCTCTTATTTTCCGAAAAATGCAAATTTGATTGATTTAATGCGTTCCTATCGTATAAAAAATAGTTTGTTTCGTATAGGCTAAAAGCACTTGTAAAATTACCCCACTTATATTATAATATAAGTGTTATTTCGACCATGGAGAAGAATTCCGTTTTTCGGAAGAATACGGTTAATCCGGAGGGTTCTTATGTACACGAAACAGATGCTCGAGGAACGTTGGGGCGACATCCTCGAATACATGAAGAATAATTACAATATTTCCGAAGTTTCCTACCGTACCTGGCTTCAGCCTCTTAAGATATACGATCTCGAAGATAATATTGTGACGCTCCTTGTGGATGATACCGTTGTACATCCCATCGGGCTTGCTTTTATCCGGAATCGTTACGGGTTTTTCTTTAAAACAGCCATTGAAGAAGTCATCTATGAGGACTTCGAGGTGGAATTTGTATCAAAGTCTCAGATTCAGAAACAGGATGATGAAAGAAAGCATAAGGAACGTTTCCAGTCATCCGGATTCTCACGCCTGTTAAATCCTCTTTATACATTCGATTCGTTCGTTGTCGGCGACAACAACAGCAATGCCCATGCGGCAGCGCTTGCCGTTGCGGAGCAGCCCGGCGAGATTTTATATAATCCGCTTTATATCTACGGCGGCCCCGGACTCGGAAAGACACACCTGATGTATTCCATCGCAAACTATATCATGGAGCACAATCCGGAGCTTAAGGTTTTGTATATCACAAGCGAAACCTTCACGAACGAACTGGTTAACGCGATTAGAAGCGGATCCGGAAGTTCGAACTCATTAGAGGAGTTTCGGAAGAAATACAGAAGCAATGACGTGCTTTTGATTGACGATATACAGTTTATTATAAATAAGGAAAGAACCCAGGAAGAGTTCTTCCATACCTTCAATGAGATGCGGGACTCCGGAAGACAGGTCATTATTTCCTCCGATAAGCATCCTAAAAACCTGCAGATTCTTGACGAACGGCTTCGTTCCAGACTCGAGTGGGGATTTACCGTAGACGTCCAGCCACCGGTTTTCGAAACAAGAATGGCAATTCTTCGTAAGAAGGCGGAACAGAACCGTCTGACGATCGATAACGAGATTCTCGTATATATTGCCGACAATATCCGTTCCAACATCCGGGAACTCGAAGGTGCCCTTACGAAGGTGGTTGCACTCGGAAGACTGCAGAACCGTAAGATTACGATGGAGCTTGCAGAGGAAGCATTGAAAGATTATATCTCCCCGGAGATGAAGAAGACCGTTACGCTTCCTTTCATCCTCGAAGTTGTCGCGGAGCAGTACGGAATTACTTCCGACCAGTTGCTTTCGAAGAATAAGAGCCGTAACATCGCATACCCGAGACAGATTGCGATGTATCTCTGCCGGGAATTCACAACCCTTTCCTTTGATGAAATCGGAAAGGCCATCGGCAACCGGGATCACTCCACCGTACACTACGCATACGGCAAGGTCCAGGAGGATATTGAGAACGATCCTAACATTGCTTCGGCAATTGAAGTACTTAAGAAGAAAATCAATATCGAATAACCTGTGGATAACTTATCGGATAACCGTTTGATAAGTGTTTGATAAACGGTTTATGGATTTTGGATAGATATTCCTTTCAAAAGGAGATTTCAGGAAGCTGTCTCAGGTAACCGGGGAATACGAAAAGTTATCCTCATTTTCCGAAGATTCATCCCGAAAAGTTCACGGCTTTATGAAATCAGGAATCCCTTACGGAATAAGCATTTTGCCCACTTATCCACATATCCACTGGCTATAATAATACGAATAAAAAATTAAACATACATCATCATGCAAAATCGCCGAAACGGCGGAAGGAGAATTTATGAAAGTCATCTGCAATCAATCCGAACTTATGAACGCTTTGAACATTGCCCTTCGGGCGGTTCCTTCCAAAACCTCGTATCCGGTTCTTGAATGTTTCTTTTTAAAGGCGGATGCAGAGCAGCTGGTTATCACGACCAACGATATGGAGATAGGAATCGAAACCCGTCTTTCCTGCCGTGTCGATACTCCCGGTAAGATTGCGATCAACGCAAGAATCTTCTCCGATATCGTGAGAAAGCTTCCGGAGGACATCGTCTTCCTGGAAACGGACAAAGATTATATCATGATGATCACCTGCGGCAAGGCGAAGTTCAAGATTTCCGGTACGAGCGGAGAGGATTTTCCGCCGCTTCCGGATTACGAGAAAACGAATGTCGTGAAGATGTCCCAGTATACTTTGAAAGAGATGATTTCAAAAACCATCTTCGCAATCTCCGCCAATGAGAACAATGCGATCATGACCGGTGAATGCTTCGAGGTGGAAGGAGATAAGCTCCGCATCACCGCGCTCGACGGCCATCGGATTGCAATAAGAAACATTCAGCTGAGAGCGGAATCCGACAAATGCCAGGTAATCATTCCCGGTAAGACGCTCAATGAGATCAGCAAGATCATGAGCGGCAATATCGATGACGAAGTATGTATCTGCTTTATGGACCGCCAGGTGATCTTCGAATTCGGAACAACGGTTGTCGTATCCCGTCTGATCGAAGGAAAGTATTACAACGTAAATCCGATGATCAATTCTTCTTATCTGACGAAGGTTATCGTAAACAAGAAGGATTTTACGGACTGTATCGACCGTGCCATTCTTTTGGTTAAGGAATCCGAAAAGCGTCCGGTTATTATAGACATCCGTGACGGCGTAATGTCCTTCAACATGAACAGCTCCATCGGAACAATGGATGAAGACATTACGGCAATGAAGGAAGGTAATGACCTGACGATCGGTTTCAACCCGAAGTTTTTGATGGACGCGCTTCGCGCAGTTGAGGATGAGGACATCACGCTTTATCTGACAACCGCCAAGCAGCCCTGCTTCCTTCGTGACGCGGAAGACAATTACATTTATCTGATTCTTCCCGTGAACTTTGTAGGAAGGTAGTTTTATGGAAACGGTAACGATAAGAGATGAGTTCATAAAGCTCGGGCAGGCGCTGAAGCTTGCCGGCATCTGTGACAGCGGCGTGGATGCGAAAGAGCTGATTACGGACGGTGAGGCACGGGTGAACGGAGAGGTTGATCTTCGCCGCGGCCGCAAATTATATGACGGCGATGTTGTGGAAGTGAAAGGGCAGTCTTTCCGGATTTCCGCAAAGAAATAAACGGGTTTCTTCGGAATGAGAATCAAAAAACTGCAACTGAATAATTTTCGGAATTATGAAACGTTAGATGTTAGTTTTTCCGACGGAGTAAACCTTTTATACGGGGATAACGCGCAGGGAAAGACCAATATCCTTGAGGCTGTTTTCCTGGCGGCGACCACGAAGTCCATTCGCGGAAGCAAAGACCGGGAGATGATAAGGTTCGGGCAGGAAGAGGCGCACATCCGCGTATATACGGAGAAGCAGGACATTCCGCATAAGATTGACATCCATCTTAAGAAGAATAAGAAAAAGGGACTGGCAATCGACGGGATTACGATCCGAAGAAGCGCGGAGCTACTCGGGCTTCTGCATGCTATATCCTTCAGTCCGGATGATCTTTCGATGATGAAGAACGGGCCGGAGGAGCGAAGAAGGTTTCTTGATTTAGAATTATGCCAGACGGATAAGATCTATTGCAGCAATCTTGCGGATTATAACCGGACGCTGATGCAGCGTAACGACCTTCTGAAACAGATTGCAGCGAATCCGTCTTTGAAAAGTACGATTTCGGTGTGGGATTTGCAGCTTGTTAAGTACGGTTCATATCTGATCCGGGCGAGAAGAAAGTTCATTGAAGAGATTCTTCCGATTGTCGCGGAGAAACACGCAACCCTTACCGAAGGGAAGGAAGCGTTGAAGGTTGTGTACGAGCCGAACTGCAGCGAAGAGCATTTTGAAGATATGCTTTTTCAGAGCTTGGAGCGGGATACCGCTTTGAAGTTTACGTCAGTCGGACCGCACCGGGATGACCTGTCGTTATTCATTAACGGCAATAATGTCCGGACATACGGATCGCAGGGACAGCAGCGAACGGCGGCTTTGGCTCTGAAGCTTGCGGAGATTGAGTTAGCAAGGAAGACCATTCATGATACGCCAGTGCTTCTTCTTGACGATGTGCTTTCCGAACTGGATCGGAACCGGCAGCTGCAGCTTTTAAATGAGATGCAGGATGTCCAGACGATTGTTACCTGTACCGGTATGGAGGAATTTGTCGCATGCCGGCCGGAGGGCAATACGATCTACCGCGTAAGCGGCAATCAGATTTATTCGGTATAATTTTCCTAACGGATTACGTGGGATTGAAATATTTTGGAGGTTTGTATGAGTCAGAATCAGAATCAGGAGTACGGCGCGGAACAGATTCAGATCCTTGAGGGACTGGAAGCGGTTCGGCGACGCCCCGGTATGTACATCGGAAGTACGTCGGAGCGTGGACTTCACCACCTTGTTTACGAGATTGTGGATAACGCGGTGGATGAGGCGCTTGCGGGCGTATGTACGGAGATTAACGTGAGCATTAACGCGAACGGCTCCGTAACCGTAAAGGATAACGGGCGCGGTATTCCGGTAGAGATTAACGAGAAGAAGGGAATTTCCACCGTTGAGGTTGTATTTACCATCCTGCACGCCGGCGGCAAATTCGGCGGCGGAGGATACAAGGTATCCGGCGGTCTTCACGGTGTAGGCGCTTCCGTTGTTAACGCGCTTTCGGAGTGGCTTGAGGTAATCATCCGAAGAGACGGTCACCAGTATTTCCAGCGCTACGAGCGCGGTAAAGCGGTATCGGATCTTAAGATCATCGGCGATGCCGACGATACCGGATCCACAATTACCTTCTATCCGGATGCTACGATCTTCGACGACATCACATTTGACGCAAGAACATTAAAGCAGCGTCTTCGGGAGATGGCGTTCCTGACGAAGGGACTGAAGATAACCCTTACCGATCTTCGTGATCCGGAACCGGTAACCAAGGTGTTCCATTACGAAGGCGGAATCAAAGAATATGTGCAGTATCTGAATAAGGGCAACACGGCGCTTTACGACGACATCATCTATTGCGAAGGCGCCGTCGGCGAGGTAACCGTTGAGGTTGCGATGCAGCACAACGACGCTTATAACGATAACTGTTACAGTTTCGTAAACAATATCACGACGCCGGAAGGCGGCATGCATCTGATTGGTTTCCGAAACGCGCTGACGAAGACGATCAACTCCTACGCGCGGGCCAACAAGATGATCAAGGATAACGAGCCGGCGCTTGACGGTGAGGATATCCGCGAAGGTCTTACCGCAATCATCAGCGTTAAGCTTCCGGAACCGCAGTTCGAGGGACAGACGAAGCAGAAGCTCGGAAACAGCGAGGCGCGAAGCGCCGTGGACAGCGTGGTGAGCAAGCAGCTTACGTACTATCTGGAGCAGAACCCCGCCGTTGCGAAGATCATCGTCGAGAAGTCGGTACTTTCGCAGCGCGCCCGTGATGCCGCCAGGAAGGCGAGAGACCTGACCCGCCGCAAATCCCCGCTTGAGAGCCAGAGTCTTCCCGGCAAGCTTGCCGACTGTTCGGAGAAGGATCCCAGCAAATGTGAAATCTTCATCGTAGAGGGAGATTCCGCAGGCGGTTCCGCAAAGTCCGCCCGTGTCCGCGCGACGCAGGCAATTCTTCCGCTCCGCGGTAAGATTCTGAATGTTGAGAAGGCGAGACTGGACCGCATTCTTGAGAACAACGAGATCCGCGCCATGATTACCGCGTTCGGTACCGGCATTCATGAGGATTTCAATATCGAAAAGCTTCGTTACCACAAGATCATCATCATGACCGATGCCGATGTGTACGGCGCGCA